>Ga0181532_10001182_pt1 | contig 25616 bp, 22 predicted proteins | sample PEATcosm2014_Bin_33_FD_119768 | JGI IMG/M metagenome (GOLD analysis project Ga0181532, IMG submission 119768) | Peatland microbial communities from MTU Mesocosm Facility, Houghton, MI, USA - PEATcosm2014_Bin11_30_metaG | ecosystem: Environmental > Terrestrial > Soil > Wetlands > Peat | place... | reverse complement strand
TCAGAGGGTGTCCTATAGACGGAGCGGCGAATTCATTGTGGAACCGCCAGCCTGCGAAGCATGAGACGGACCAAACAGAGCTGAATGTCACAAATACTTGATGCAACTGTTCGCTCGAATTCCTTGGACAGTAGGCGATAGCGGTTTAGCCATCCGAAGGTGCGTTCCACAATCCACCGAATGGGAAGCGGCAAGAATCCTTTTTTTGAGCATCTGACCGCAAGGAGATATGAACTCGCAATCCTGTTTTCTTTTCGATTTGAGATTTGACCTCCCCTCGATATCCACCGTCCGCGAATGCCACCTCAAGGTCCTCGTAATCCCGACTGACTTGACTGAACAAAGGAAGGGCAGCATCGCGGTCTTGGACGGAAGCGCTTGTCACTTGGACAGCAAGAAGCAATCCCAGGGCATCTACAACAAGGTGGCGTTTGCGCCCTTTGATTTTCTTTCCAGCGTCAAACCCGCGGGCTTCCACGCATTCCTCGGAGCCTTTCGCGCTTTGGCTATCCAGGATGCAGATGCTCGGAGATCTTGTCCTTGGGGTACCATTGGCATGGGGTGTTCTCTGCCTCACCTGGTCACGCAGGGCATCGTGCATTTCCTCGATGACGCCGTCGTTGCGCCACTTTCGGTAGTATTCGAACACTTGTTTCCAAGGCGGAAAATCATGTGGCAGATTCCGCCATTGGCATCCTGTCCGTTCGCGGTAGAAGATCGCATTCACGATGTCACGGCGTTGGTACTTTGGCTTCCTCAAATTGGGAAACCATATGGCTTCAGGAATATGCGGACCAAGAATTTCCCACTCCGCATCCGTCAAGTCGGTAGGGTATCGGGTCGACATGAACCCATTCCCATCCGCCCTGAAGAAAACGCAAATTTCTGCGCAGTTCTCCTATAGGACACCCTCTCAGTTTACCGCTTGCGTGGACCTACCCGCCTGCTCGAGTCTGGTGAGCTGTCTCCAGCCCTGCGCGAACAACGACACCGCGTGCATGAATAACTGCAACACCAGCTATCCGGGGGGCGTTTCGACCTTGGCGGCGTGGTCAACATGTTTGGACAACTCGTGCAGCGCGAGTTGCAACTGAAGGCAAGGCTTGGTCGCTAGACCAGGCTGCGCAGGAAGGTCAGCGCGGGAGCAACCCGGATTCCGTCGGGAGTGACGTAGTCCTTCTTCCCCGTGGCCGAGACTCCACCCACTTGGCCAGATCGCTCGATGGGCTAGATAGCGTCCTGCTCGGCGTTTCGCTACTTCTTCCCGCGCTTGCCGCTCTTCTTGCCCTTCTTGGCTTTGCCGGCCTTTTCTGTTTTGGCTTTGCTCCCTGATGGTATGCCGTTCGGATAGAGCATCCCCATGCTCGCATTGGCCAGCGCAACGTCCACTTGCGCCCAGAAACGGTGATAAGTGAAGCGGGGTGGGGGACCGCCCTTCAAATACGCCTCCACTTTGGGCCACGCGGGATCGGTCTTGTACTTCGAGCGGATGCTGATGAAGGTGGAACTGGGCTCGATACGGTCGCCGTTGGGCATCACGCCCTGCCAATCCGCGGGCACGAAGATCGGATCGCCGAAGCGTTTGTAGTCGACGCGCGCTTCTTCACTGGCCACGCCCTTTGGGGTCCAGTATTTCTTCCACATCCGGTCGAGCAATTCCTTGGCCAGCCGCGCGGCCGCGCGATCACCGGACTTGGCCGAATAGAAGAGCAGGGCGCGCGCGGTTGCGCCGGTTACGCCCACGTCCTGACTGTGGTCCTTGACCTTTACGTGCAGGGTCTTGTTGTAACCGGCGTCTTTGTCATTCCAGTTCTGGGTCTTCTCGTTCCAATTGAGTTGCGGCTGGCCGGTCCACTGTAGTGTTGATGGAATGGCAAAGCTGCCATCCTTGCCCAGCTTGGTGTTGGCCAGCACCCACTTGACCCAGCGGTCGAGCACGATCTTGGCTTTCGCCTCCCCCGTCACGTAATAAAGCTGCGCCACGCGGTCCATGGTCCAGGCCTGGAAGCCGAACCATTCGTTGCTGGGCGGGTCGGCGTAGACCGGCGCCTCGTCGTAGGCCATCTTGTAGAAGGTGGTGGTGCCCGCGGGCGGCACGGCGTAGCGGCCGCGCCAGCTATTAGTCGCGCCGCCGGCCATGCCACCCTCGGCGGATTGCAGCCAGCGATAGAACTCGAGCTGGCGGCCCAGGCTTGTTGTCCAGTCGCGCGTGGCGTTCGGGGACGCGGGCTTGAAATCCTTCTCTTTGGCCAGCACGTAGGCCGCAAACGGATTCTGATAGCCACTGTGCGAGGCGCTGGCGCCAATTCGCCACGACCAGCCCGCTGCCTTGGCCGTGGATCCGCCCCAGGCGTAGTACCACGACAGCAGGTAGTGGGCCGCGCCGTAACCCTCGGCCGCCGGGCAACTCGGATCCTGACAGCCCATTTCCTTGAAATACTTATCGAACAGGGCGTAGCGAAGATAGTCGCCCATCTTGGACGCCTTCTTGACCAGGCCGTCGACCGCGCTGCCCGAGCCTTGCTCGTCGGCCCAGCGCTTGGCCCAGTACATGGCCTGCACCGCGCGCGCGTCGGCATCGGGAGCGTCGGTGTACTTCCACTGGCGCGCGTAGCCGCCGTCCTGCTTCACGAACAGGTCGAGAAAACCATTGTCGCCGCCGAACTGGAAGTCATCCCAGCACGGCTGGGGGATGGCTTCCCACACCGATTCCTGCATGCCACGCTGAAATGTGTTGATGGGCGCCGGGTGGGACACGCGATCGCCGCGCCGGCCGAAGCCGTAGAAATTGTCGATGTCGATGATCCAGTGCATGCCGTAGATGAAGGGCGAGCCGTACGCAGCTTGCAGCTCTTTCGCCAGGGGATCGTGACCCACCGGCGCCGCCGCGTCGAAGGGCACGGGGTAGGCGTTGGGCAGATCCTCCTCGGGCGCGTAGACCGCCGGGTGGGTATCGGCGTACGAGCCCACGGTGGGTTGATCGTCGGGCGTGGGGATGAGATACGCCTCCAGATTTTCCCAGGCATGGTCGAGCGGCTTCCAGTCTTTGGCGATCTTGCCGTAAGTGGCCTCCAGCCACAGCCAGTAGCTGTACGCCTCGGAGGTTGTGTGATGCCCGTAATCGGGCGCCTCGACCAGCAGGGTTTCCGCCGCGTGGTACGGCATGCCCTCGGGGCTGAAGTAGCCGTTGGCAGGGGAGTGCAGGGCGTTCCAGTGGGCAATGAAGCGATCCGTGTACTCGTTGCCGGTCTTGCCCGGGTGCTGCGGCGGAACGAAAGGTGTGGGCTTGGGGAACTCGACCGGCTCAACCGGTCCGGCCGCGGGCTTGGCGGCGCCCGATCGCGCCGTCGCACGCGGCGAGCGCGCACGCGGGGGCCGCGGAGCGGCCTGCTGCTGCGACACTGTCTGCAAGCAGGAGAGCTGAAGCACCCCCGCGACGCCGAGCACAAGGGCGGATAGACGGGCTACTCGCATCCCACGAACTCCACATCATCGATCCAGATATCGAAGGCTGCGCCCGGGGTGTTCACCTGCCACTGGATACCGAAGAGCTTGCTCTTGTCGATGCTGTGTCGTCGGGGCGAGCCCCAGTCAGGCAGTTGCCGCATCTTCTTGAACGGGAACACGAATCGCTGCCAGGCCTCGGTCAGAGTGAGATCCATGCCGAAGTCGTTGAAGCACTCCCGGCACACGCCGCCCGCCGGATCCGTGCTGACATCGGGAACCTTGAGTCGCACCTTGGCGATCGAGCCCGCACCGATGCGCGCCCAGAATGCCAGTCCGTTGTAGTGAGAGGCATCGTAGGGGCCCTTGGGATCCACGAAATTCACGCCCACGCCGCCGCCAAAGGAATCGCTTCCACCGGCGACCTTCCCGTGCACGTTGGCCGCGTACTTCGAGCCATGCGCCCCGCCGGGCGTCATGCTAAAGGTGCCGCCGTTCTCGCCGGCCTCGGGGACCACGGTCGACCCTTGCTTGTCGACGAACGTGTACCAGTAGCCGTTGCGGCCGTCGCGCACCACCACCTGGTTGTTGCCGTCTTCGCCGTTGTCAATCAGCCCGTCCGCACACGTGTCGAGCGCGACCGCGTTGTTGCCAAGCGCGGGTTTTTGGCCCGGCATGATGCATGCGGGCAAAAACAGCAGCGCGGCCAGGACCAGCAGGTGGGTTGACGAGAAAGTGTTCTGTTGCCGAAATCGCCAGTGGTTTTTCACGCCCGCACAATACCCGACCCTCGCAAATTGGGAAAGATGGGGATCGCGCGCCCACGATCCGACTCTGCCGTCTCCCCGCTCCCGTCTGTGTTCTCAACCGCGGGTGGCTGGTAAGCCGGACGCGCCCCCTTCCCGGCGCTCCCGAACAAAGAACTATGCAGAAATTCGCGTCGCCGATCGGCCCTTGATACGATCGCGGCCAGCGTTTCGGCTGCCAGCCGCTGCGCAGAAAGGGCCGCCCTTGTCAGACCGTCACGACCAACCCACCGGTTCCCGTTGCGTCCCGCTTTTGCCCCTGCGGGACACCGTGGTCTTCCCGCACATGGTGGTGCCGCTCTTCGTGGGGCGAGAGAAGTCGCTGGGCGCTCTGGGCGAGGTCACTTCGCGCAGCGACAATCAGGAGATCTTCCTTTCCGCCCAGCGGGTACAGAGCGACGAGCCGACCCCGGAGGATATCTTCCCGGTTGGGACGCTGGCCAACGTGATCCAGGTCCTGCGCCTGCCCGACGGTACCGTGAAGGTTCTGGTCGAGGGCAAGCGCCGGGCGGTGGTCCGTCGCTTCGTGGACGGCGAGCGTTTCCTGGCGGTCGAGGTCGAAGAAATCCCGGAAGACACCGAATGGTCGGCCGAGGCCGAGGCCGCCGCGCGAGAGGCCCACGCGGCCTTTGCCAGCTTCGTCAAGCTGGACAAGCGACTGGCGCCCGAGATCCTGGCCTCGGTGCAGAGCATCGAGGATCCGGCCGACCTGGCCGACACCATCGCGGCCCAGCTCCAGCTCAAGATGGCGGACAAGCAGGCCATCCTGGAATTGCTGCGGCCGACTGAGCGCCTGCTGCGCCTGGCCGGTATCTTGCGCGCCGAGATCGAGATTCTGCAGAACCAGCGCAAGTTGCGCTCGCGGGTGCGGCGCCAGGCAGAGAAGCGCCAGGAGGAAGAGATTCTCGGCGCCGAGATCAACGCGGCCCGCCGGGAAGCGGGCGAGCGGGACGAGTTCAAGAACGAGTTCGTCGAGCTGGAGGAGAAGGTCGGCCAGATCAAGTTGTCCAAGGAAGCTGCGGTTCGCATCAAGAAGGAGATGAGGAAGCTGCGCCTGATGGCGCCCATGTCGGCCGAGGCGGCGGTGGTGCGCAACTACATCGACTGGGTGCTGGCCTTGCCCTGGGGCGCGCGCACCGAGGACAAGCTGGACGTGGCCGAGGCGGAGCGCATCCTCGATGAGGACCACTTTGGCCTCAAGAAGGTCAAGGAACGCATCCTCGAGTATCTGGCGGTGCAGGCTCTAGTGCGCAAGCAGAAGGGACCCATCCTGTGTCTGGTGGGCCCGCCGGGCGTGGGCAAGACCTCGCTGGCGCAGTCCATCGCGCGGGCCACCGGGCGCAACTTCGTGCGCTTGGCGCTGGGTGGGGTGCGCGACGAGGCCGAGATTCGCGGCCACCGGCGCACCTATATCGGCGCGCTGCCGGGCAAGATCATCCAGTCGCTCAAGAAGGCGGGAAGCGCCAATCCGGTTTTCCTGCTCGACGAAGTGGACAAGATGTCCACCGATTTCCGCGGCGATCCCTCGGCCGCCTTGCTGGAAGTTCTGGACCCCGAGCAGAACAACACCTTCTGCGACCACTATCTGGATCTCGACTACGACCTGTCCGACGTGATGTTCATCACCACCGCGAACTACCTGCAAGGCATCCCGGTGCCGTTGCAGGATCGCATGGAGGTGATCCCGATTGCCGGATACACCGAATTCGAGAAGCTCGCCATCGCCGAGAAGTACCTTCTGCCCAAGCAGCAGCGCGACCACGGCCTGGCCGACATCAAGCTGGAGATGCCCGAGGAGACCCTGCGCGTTCTCATCCATGGCTACACCAAGGAGGCCGGGGTGCGCAGCCTGGAGCGCGAGATCGCGGGCGTGTGCCGCAAGGTCGCGCGCGAGTATCTGGCTGACCGCAGCGTTTCGGCGTGGAAGATCACGCCCAAGCGCGTGGCCAAGTACCTGGGCTCGCCGCCCTATCGTCAGGGCCGACAGGAAGAGGCCGACGAGGTCGGGGTGACCAACGGGCTGGCGGTGACCGCCCACGGCGGCGATCTGCTGGTCACCGAGGTGTCCATCGTGGCCGGCAAGGGCAAGTTGATCTTGACCGGCCAGTTGGGCGACGTCATGCAGGAGTCGGCCCAGGCGGCCATCAGCTACGTGCGCTCGCGTGCGCCGTCGCTCGGGCTGGATCGCGACTTCTACTCGCGCGCTGACATCCACGTGCATCTGCCCGAGGGGGCCATTCCCAAGGACGGCCCGTCAGCCGGCATCACCATCTGCACGGCCATGGTGTCGGCCTTGTTGCGCATGCCCGTGCACCGGGATGTGGCCATGACCGGCGAGATCACGCTGCGCGGTCGCGTGCTGCCCATCGGTGGCCTGAAGGAAAAAATCCTGGCGGCCCACCGGGGCGGAATCAAGACGGTGATTCTGCCGAGGGACAACGTGAAAGACCTGCGTGACATCCCCAAGCGTGTGCTGAAGAACATGCGGGTGGTGGCGGTGGGACATATGGACGAGGTTCTGCGTGTGGCCCTGGCCGTGCCCGTGCCGTCGGAGTTTCTCAAGGAACCGTCAGTGCCGGTCGACTGGCGCGTGCCTGGCGAGCGGCGCGAGCGGGGCGAGCGGCGCGCCGAGGCCGGCCTCATCCCGGTGGCCAGCGCCGTACCGCCAGCCAGCATTGTCCCGCAGCCGCAGGTCGAGATCAGCAGCGCCACCCGACGCGAGTAGCGCAAGTTGGTGGTCACGCGAGCGGCGCGCCCGCTGGGCGGCCGTCGACCAGCAAGTTGTGAATCCGCTGCGCGAGTTCGTCCACGTCGAACGGTTTGACCACATGGCCGGCAAAGCCCGCCTCGTGCGTGCGTTTCAGGTCGTCCGGTCCCCCGAGAGCGGTCACTGCGAGGGCTGGGATCGACGCACAGCCCGCTAGCAGGCGCGCGCCTCGCAAGAATTGATAGCCGTCGATGCCAGGCAGGCCGATGTCGACCAGGAGCACGCCCGGCCGTTCCCGGCCAAGCCAGTCCAGAGCTGCCTCGCCGGTCGCACAGGTTGCGACCGAGTAGCCCCGCATGCCCAGGCAGGTGGCGACCATCTCGCGGGCGTCGTCATTGTCTTCGATGACCAAGATGCGGGGCCCGGCTGGCGCGAGCGGTGCAGGCGCCTCGACGTTCGGCGGCGGCGCGATGGTGGGTAACTCGACGATGAAACGCGCTCCCCGCCCCTGACCCTCGCTTTCCACCCGAGCCGTGCCCCCGTGCAACTCTACCAGCGACCGAACGATCGATAATCCAATACCCATACCAGCCGGTCGGGAAGCTCCCGCAGAGCTCTGCACGAAGGGCGCGAACAGGCGCGGTAGCAGTTCGGGCTCGATGCCGACGCCTGTATCCTCAACACTGAAACACGCGCTGTCACCCTGGCGTTGCAGGCGCGCGGTGACTCGCCCTCCCGTCGGGGTGAACTTGATTGCGTTCGACAAGAGATTCAGGGCGACCTGACTCATGCGTGTGGCGTCCGCGCTCACCCACAGGCCGGGTTCAAATGTGCCCTCCAGGTGCAGCCCTGAACGCCTCGCATCCTCGTGCATGGTACCCAGGAGTTGCACCAGCAGGCGGCTGAGGTCCAGGGGCTTGCGCTCGATGTTCAGCGTGCCTCGTGCTGCGCGCGCCAGATCGAGCAGGTCGTCCACCAGGCGTGCCACGTGCCGTGTGTTTCTTTCGATGATGCGCAAAGCATTTTGCACGCGATCATCTGCGGGCGCGCTGGCCTTGAGCATCTGCACCGCCATGGTTATGGGCGACAAAGGGTTGCGCAATTCGTGCGACACCACCGCCAGGAAGCGATCCTTGGCCCGGTTCGCTTCCTGGGCCTCGGCCAGGGCCGCGTGTTCGCGCGCCAGCGCTTCTTGCCGCTCGCGTTCAACGCGATGGCGCTCCGTCTGATCGAGGACGAACGCGACGACGCGCCCTCTGCTGGCATCCATGAGCGCGCCGCCCATGACGACGTGTACGCGCGTTCCGTCCTTGCGTACCCACTCGACTTCCCAGGCTTTGCCCGAGCCTTGCGCCAGCAGTCGCTGCACGGTCGTCGGCTGTTCCGCCACCTCTCCGGGTGGTGCCATCTCGGGCCAGTGGATCCGGCCTGAAATCAGATCTTTGCGATTGAAGCCGACCATGTCCAGGTACGCGTCGTTGGCGTCGAGAATGCGTCCTTCCAGGTCGGCCACCACGAAGCCGACCACGTTCGAATCCATCAGGCGGTGCAAGGCCTCGTCGCGCCGGCGCAGAACATCCTCGGAGCGCGCCTGTTGTATCTCCAGGGCCACCCGCGGCGCGAAGAACAGCAGCACCGACTCGGCAAACTCCACGTCGTCCAGGTCGCGGCGAAACAGGCCCACCAAGATGCCGATGCTCTTGCCATCGGCGTCGCGCAAGGGCACGCCCACGTAGGCGTGAATCCCCATCTCGGCCAGCAGTGTGTCCTCGGGGAACAGGCGCACCACATCCTTGCTGTGCGCGTACACCCGGTTCGCGATGACCTGGGCGCAGGGGGTTCCCGCCAGACAGTACGAGAACGGCTCGGCACGCTTGCCGTCACCGAAGACCGAGACGATTTCCATGTTGGTGCCGTCGACGCTGAGCTGGCCGACGAAGGCCACGTCGGCGCCCAGCACGGTGGCCAGACGCGCGGTCAGCGTATCGAAAAACGCTGCGCCCCGCTGACTGGCGCTCTCATCGTTCACCATGCGGATTGCCTCGAACAGGCGCTGCTGCCAGGCCTGCCATTCCAGCAGCTGATCGATGCGCGCCTGCAGATCGCCAGCGCGCTCGCCGGATTCCCGCGTCTCACGCGTCGGCCAAGCAGACCTTTGACTCGCGTTCATGGCTCCCCCCGGCGCGATCATACCGCCGAATTCATCCCTGGCGAGTCCTGTTTTGGGCCTCAGGTCGCGGTGCGACAGGCAGCGAGGCCGGTGGCTGGAGCGCAGGTGGATGTCTCGCAAGAGCCGATCTTCACAAGCGCTGCTTTTGACCCTCGGCGACCGACCGACTTCTGTGCGACAATAGACGCATGCCAGGCAGTATCGGCTTGTTCATCCGCAGCAGGGACAACGACTTTCAACGACGCTTGGAAGAAGACGCTCAGCGCGAGGCGAAGCGCCAGGATTTCCAGCTTCTCGTGGAGTCGGCGCAATTTGATGCCAGCCGGCAGGTCGTGCAGATCCGCGACGCTATCAAGAACGCCTCCGCGAGCAAACTCTCCGCCCTGCTGGTCAGCGGCGTGCAGGACGAGGAGTTGCGCCCGGTTGCCCAGGAAGCCGCCGAGGCTGGCCTGGATTGGGCCATGCTCAATGAGGCAGCGTTCATCGACGACATTCGCCGCCAGTATCCCAAGCGGGCCGTTTTTGCTGTCACCTGTGATCAGGTTGAACTTGGCCACGTTCATGCGCAGCAGGTCCGCGCCCTACTCGGGGATGCGGGTCGCGTGCTGTGTGTCACCGGGTACCTTCGGAACGCATCAGCGGTGCAGCGTTTGGCCGGCTTGAAGCAAGGCCTCGATGGCAAGTTCGATCTCATCGAACTCAATGGCGACTGGACCAGCGAAGGAGCACGCATGGCTGTTGCACGCTGGGCCAGCGAAATTACCTCGAAAGAGGATCTGCCAGGCATGTTCGTGGCCCACAACGACGAAATGGCCCTGGGCGTGCGCCAGGCCGCGCGCGACCTCGATTCACAGCGCAACTTGCCCCTGGCCAGAACCCCCATCACCGGCTGCGACGGATCGCAGACCTTCGGCCAGCGTCTGGTTCGCGAACGGCGTTTACAGGCAACGGTGATCACGCCCCCCGGATCGGGCGTGGCCATTGAATGGATCGCCCGCGTGCGTGGCAAGGGCGAGATGCCCCCGGTCCGCGTGCTGCTGCCGGCAACCTCTTTCCCGGCGCTCGCGAGCCTGCGGAAGTAGTCGATGTGGGTGGCGCGGCGGGCGACTTGACGCCGCTGGCCCTTGTGCGAAGCCGATTCCGAGTTTATGAGTAGACCGCTACGCTGGGAGGAGTGGCCGAGTGGTCGAAGGCGACGGTCTTGAAAACCGTAGCGCCTCAAAAGGGCGCCAAGGGTTCGAATCCCTTCTCCTCCTCTATTGAGATGGGAACCCTGGGAAGGTTCCCAAACCCTCCCGCGATGGTCCGCGGCGAGCAAAGCTCGCCGGCTCCCCACGCGCTCATGGGAGGCCTCCAGAACCCGCGACGTGTGCGTGCGAAGCGCGCGTGGGGCAGGGGGTGGGGCCAACGCGACTTGATTACCGTATATGCTCTGCCAGCCATCGCACGCGCGCCGCGTGCGGATCGGCTGGATAGCGCGAGAGAAACAGCGCAGCCTGTCGCCCGATTTCGCCTCGGTCACGCTTGGCTGCCAAGGCTTCCAACGCGACGACGTCGGCATCCGGGGCAAGCGCGCCATCCGGGAAATCGCGATGGTAGCGCTGGATGAGACGTATGGCTTCATCGTACTCGCCGGTTGCGTTTGCGGCTCGCGCCGTGTCAATTCGCGAAACTTCCGCGGCCAGGGTCAACGTGTCCAGCACAAGCGTGTCAGCGGTTTCGTCCCCAGGATTGGCCTGTGCGGCCCCTCCAGGGCCGGGGCCCCGGCATCGTCGAGTTGCGCGGGCAGCACGCCGAGGCGGCGCAAGAGCCGCCAGATCGAGGCGTAGTGCGTCTCGAACAGCGAGAGCAGATCCATCACTTCGGCTTTGAGGGCAAGCGGACGGGCGGAGCGGGCGCGATCGGTCAAGTTGTCAACCTTGGCCGAGGTCGCGGCGAACGGCAAATCGCCGGCGAAGATAGGATCCATTCATCAGAAATGCACGCCTGCGCCCAGTAGGCCATAGGCCGCCCAGATCGAGGACCCGAAGATTCGGCTGCCGTCGGCCCGTTCTGCCGTGAGTTGACCGACGGTGAATCCACCGCCCAGCTTGGCCCCGATGTGGAAGACGGAACCGAAATTGTACTGCGCCTCGGCCCCGATATTCACCGTGCCGAAGCCGACGTCTTTCGACTGGATCTGCGTACCATCAGCCGCTTTGGTCCGCAGATACATGATGCCGCCGCCGTACTCGCCACAGAGCAGGACCACCAGTCCTCGCGTGTCGTAGAGGGGAGACTGGCAGAGGCCGATTCCGAAGGAAAGCCCGCTCATGTCGGTCTTCGTGTCGGTCGACGCATAAGTCGCGGGGCCAAGAAAGCCGACGTGAAGTTGAACGACCGGACCCGCGATTCGTTGGGCTAGCCCGCCTCGCGATCACGAAAAATGCGACCCTGGGAACACAGCGAAAGACCCCAAGCCGGAGGCTATCGCAGGGTTAGCTGGCCTTCGCACTTGAGATCTGGCCGGATCTCAAGTAGGACCAAGCATTCACGGAGAGGTGGCCGAGAGGCCGAAGGCGGCGGTTTGCTAAACCGTTATACGGGCGAAAACCTGTATCGTGAGTTCGAATCTCACCCTCTCCGCCAAAACTCGTGACGGACAGCAGCCAGCAGACTCCGGCAGAGGACGAGACCGAGCTTTCGAGCTTGCGCAAGCGGGTGGCCGAGCTCGAGCTGGCGCTAGGCGAGCACCAGGCCCTGGAGTCGAGCTTCCGCGGTTTCATGTTGTTGCGCAGCGAGGGGGTCGTGCGCTACGACGGCGAGCCCAAGTTGCCTATCGACTGGCCGGCGCGCCGGCAGGCCGAGTTCCTGCTGGACCACGTGGTGGTGGCCGAGTGCAACCACGCCTACGCGCGCCTGTACGGCCTCGAACGCGCTGAGCAAATGGTCGGCGCATCCATGTGTGGCAACATGGCCGGCACCCGGGAAGAGAAGATCGCGCGTCTGTGCGACTTCGTTCGGGCCGGCTACCGGGTCGCGGATTTCGAGATACTCGACGTGGATCGCCGCGGCCGCAAGATGTGGACCTCGAACACCATCATCGGCGTCATCGAAAAGCGCCACCTCATCTACGCCTGGGGGCTGCAGCGGGACATCACGGCCGAGAAGGAAAAGCTTCTGACGTTGCAGCAAAGCGAGTCGGAGGTACAACGGCGCGCGGAGCAACTGGCGGGCGAGGTCGCTCTGCAAAAGCAGTTTGCCGAGAACGTCCTGCGCAGCATCGCCGACGGTGTGTTTACCATCGATGCGCGACACCGGATCACGTCGTGGAATCCTGGGGCGGAAGCCATCACCGGCCTGTCGGGGAGCGATGTCATCGGCCGGCCCTGCGGTGAGGTCTTGCACTCGGATTGGTGCGATGACCGCCCCCTGTGCGACAGCCTCGGCTGTCCCGCGGATCGCGCGTGCGCCACTCGGCGTCCCTCGCCACGGATCGAGGTCACCCCGTCCTATCGGGACGGACGCAAGGTGGTGATGTCGCTGTCGGCGGCGCCACTGCTCGACGAGCGGGGTGAACCAGCCGGCGCGGTGTGCGTGTTCCGCGACGTCAGCCGCGAGCGAGAGCTGCTGACCAGCATCCAGCGGGCCAACGAGGCCAAGAGCCTGTTTCTGGCCAACATGTCGCACGAGATCCGCACGCCCATGAACGCCATCCTGGGCTTCTCTCAGCTCTTGCTCAAAGATCGCGCGCTGGGTCCCACCCAGCGCCAGCACATGGACACCATCGTGCGCAGCGGCCAGCACCTACTGGCGGTCATCAACGACATTCTGGACATGTCCAAGATCGAGGCTGGCCGTGTCGAGTTGAGCGTTGCCGCCTTCCATCTGCGCAGTCTGGTTTCGGACATGGCCGCCATCTTCCGCCTTCGAACCAACGCCAAGGGCTTGCTGTTTCGGGTCGAGATTGCCGAAAACCTGCCCTTTGTGGTGCGGGGTGATGGGGACAAGTTGCGCCAGATCTTCAGCAACCTGCTTGGCAACGCCATCAAGTTCACCGAGCGCGGCCATGTGATCTGGCGGCTGCGCGGCGAGCGCGTTTCCGACGGTGCATGGCGCTTGCTGGTGGACGTGGAGGACACGGGGTTGGGCATTCCGGCTGCTGACCTGGGACGGATTTTCGATGCCTTCTTCCAGACTGCCGCTGGCGTCCGCACCGGGGGTGGTGCCGGGCTGGGCCTTGCCATCAGTCGAGAGTTGGTGCGTCTGATGGGTGGCACAATCAGCGTCGACAGTGAGCCTGGCAAAGGCAGTTGTTTTCACGTCGCCGTCCGCCTGGAGGAGGGCGATGCCGCTCTCGCGACTGGCATCGATCCGGCGCGACGTGTGGTGGGGATCCGGCCCGGACAGGCGGCCTTTCGCGTCTTGGTCGTCGGCGAGGCCGGCGACGGCCCCGAACTTCTGGTCCCCATGTTGGACGCGGTGGGATTCGAGACGCGACAGGTTGCCGAGCAGGGCGAGGTCCTGCCGGTCTTCGAGGAATGGGCGGCTCACGCCGTGTTCGTGGACGTGACCGCGCGTGCGCCACGCGGCGGCGCAGTCGTCGAGCGGGTCAAAGCTTCGACCAGAGGCAAGCGCACACCGGTGGTGGCGCTGGTCGGCCGCGACAACCAGGCCGAGCGCCAACGGGCCGTGGCGGCCGGTGCGGACGATGTGGTCGGGGTACCCCTGCGTCAGCCCGAGGTGTTCGAGAAACTGTGGGCCTGCCTGGGCGTGGAATACGTGTACCTTCGGTCGGACGCCACCGGCCGATCCGGGGCGGGCGGTCCGTTGACTCTGCTGTCGCTGCGGGACATCCTTGCTGCCGCGCCCGCGGTCTTGACCGACGGACTGCGCGATGCCACCACAGCGAGCGACTTCGATAGGATGCTTCTGCTCATCGATCGGATCACGGTGTACGAACCCAGGGCAGGCGTTGCCCTGCGGGCACTGGCCGATGGGTTCGAATACCAGCAACTCCTCGACACGCTGCCGCCGCGCGGGGAAACATGAACGGCAACGACATCACGCCGGGTGCTGGGACTCCCAAGACCATCCTCATCGTTGATGACACGCCAGAGAATCTGCGCGTGCTGTTCGAACTGCTCAAGCAACAGGGCTACAAGGTGCGCGCTGCTCCCAACGGCAAGCTGGCGCTGCAGGCCGCGGCCAGCGAGGCGCCCGATCTCATCCTGCTCGACATCATGATGCCGGAGATGGATGGCTACGAGGTCTGTCGGCGGCTGAAGCAGGACGACAAGCTGCGCGAGATCCCGGTGGTGTTCCTGTCGGCTCTGGGCGAAACCATGGACAAGGTGCGGGCCTTCGACGCGGGCGGGGTAGACTACGTGACCAAGCCCTTCGAGTTCGCGGAAGTGCGCGCGCGGGTGGAGATTCACCTGCGCCTGCGCCGGCTGCAGATCGAGCTCGAGGCGCACAATCGGCAGTTGCAGGACCGGGTCGAGGAGCAGGTGCGCGAGATCTCCGATTCGCAGATGGCCACCATCGTGGCGCTGGCCCGCCTGGCCGAGTCGCGCGACAAGGGAACCGGCAAGCACATCGAACGCGTCCAAATCTACTGCCGGCTTCTGGCCAGCCAGCTTCGCGAGCATCCCAGCGGGCCGGATCGGGTCAGCGAGGAGTTCATCGAGAACATCTTTCGCGCCAGTCCGCTGCACGACATCGGCAAGGTTGCTATCCGGGACAGCATCCTGCTCAAGCCCGGTCCGCTTACGCCCGACGAGTTCGACGAGATGAAGGCGCACACCACCCTGGGCGCGCAGACTTTAGAGGAAGTGCAGAAGGCCTATCCCAAGAACGGATTCGTGCGCATAGGCATCGAGATCGCGCGCTCGCACCATGAGCGCTGGGACGGCACCGGGTATCCCCTCGGGCTGGCCGGCACGGCCATTCCTCTTTCCGCGCGCATCATGGCGGTGGCGGATTCGTACGACGCCGCGCGATCGAGACGTTTCTACAAACCCGCCCTGCCGCACGCGGAATGCTGTGCCGCCATCTATCGTCGCAGCGGCAGCTATCTCGACCCGGTGGTGGTCGGGGCCTTCCGTGCGGTGGAGGATCGTTTCTGCAGCGTCGCCGAATCGATGGATGAGTAGCCCCCAATTTGCGATACACTGCGACCCGATGCTCGAGAAGTGGTCGCTCGTTGTCGCGGGTGCGGCCGTGCTCGCATCGGCCGCAGCACTCGCCATGCCCGTGGTGGTGCGCGTTCCCATCGTGAAGCCGCACGGCGCAGCCGATCCCGCCGACGCCGGGCTGTTCTCCCACTGGCTACACGACCAATATCCGTGTTTCGCCTGCCATCCGGCGATCTTTCCCAGGGCGCCCAAGGGCTTCACCCATGACGAGATGGATGAGGGCAAGTTCTGCGGCGCCTGCCACAACGGCCAGAGCGCCCCGCCGGCCAGCGGGGCGCGCGCGACCTGCCGCAAGTCGTGTCACGCCAAATGACGAGTTGCCTGCACATCACACTTGCTCTGATCGCCATGGGTGGCCCCGTGGCCACGGCTCAGGCTGCGGATTCGTCGGCGCAGCCACCGGCCGCTGAGAATACGGAGGTGAGAGGAGAGGGCACGGAGAAGGCCGCGCAGGAATCTCCACCGCCTAAGGCAGAGACTGAACCGGATCACGCGCACGAATCGCCTTTGCTGTTTCCCGGCGGTATCCGCATCGGCGGTCTCTTCGATGCGAGCTACGAGCGCGTGGATATGAATGGCAGCCTGAGCAGCGGCCAGAACGCCTTTCGCAACTATCACCACTTCGTGTTCATCTCGCGCCAAGGGGACGACATCCCCATCGGGTTCAACGCCGAGGTCATCAACCAGTACTTCTACGAGCTGACCGCGCGTTTGTGGCGAAAGGGCTCCTTTCGCGTGTCCGCGCGCGCGGGCAAGATCATGGTGCCGTTCGGGCCTGATCCACTGTTTCACAAGAACTACGGCGGGTTGAGCGCGATAGACCAGAAGCTCCTGCCCGTGGTGTGGTCGTCCTTCGGCGCCAGTGTGCGCGCCGATGCGTTGGTGAAAGGGTTTTCTCTGGCTGACGATCTCTACGTCGTGCAGGGCTTCGATCTGTCCGCCCGTGACAGCACCCTCGACATGCAGAGCGACCTGCAAGCGTACGACGGTGCGCGCGTGGCGGTGGGCGACCGCGTGTCCCTCTCGCGTGGGCCAGTGACGGCGTGGTATTCCCTGTACTGGAATCCCATGCGTTTTGGCCGCAGCCTGCTCATGCAGGCAATTGACCTGGCGATCTGGCGTCCGGCATGGCCGGTGGTTAACCGACTGGCCTTGGGGGTGGGCCTGCTGCGGGCGCATGTGTCGACCGACAGCAGCTACGGCACGCCCAATGCTGTTCCCGACGCCGGCGCTTACTACGATTTCGCCGACTACGTGTGGTTGCGCGTCTACGCGAGCAACTGGCTGTACCTGCAGGCGCGCAGCGGGCTCATGACGTTCAACAACCACACGGGATTCTCCTACGATGCGGCGCGCGCCACCTCGGCCGACGGTTCACATCACAACCTGATGTTGGTCGCAGAGTGCGCCGGCGCCCAGTTCAGTCTGGGCTACTACTGGAACTTCGAGAAGGTGGACGAGTACGCCAACGACTTCCTGCGCTTCATGGTGATGTATGCCTTTTGAGATGGGAACCCTGGGAGGGTTCGCTTCGCCCTTCGGCCCCCCACCCGCCCCCCCGCCGCGCTCGCTCCGCTCGGCCTCGCCAAACCCTCCCGCGATGGTACGCCGCCGGCAAAGCCGGCGGGCTCCCCACGCAATTCGAAGCGCATTCTTCTGCTTGCTGTCGGTGATCCTGCTCGCCGGGGCTTGCGCAGATTTTCGGCGTGGTCCGCCGCCTGATGGATCCCCTGACGGACCAGCACTTGTCGATGATCCCGTGTTCGACAACAGCGTCTACCCCATCCTGCTGTCCGACTGTCAATCCTGCCATTCGCAGGGGGGCGAGGCTGGGTTCAGCCGGTTCGTGCTGACCGGGAATGCGCAGGCAGATCGGGCCATGGTTGTGGCGCTGGTCTACCCCGATTATCCGGATGGCAGTCTGCTCTTGCAGCGCGCGACTGGAAACGACCACCCCGGCGGCCAGGTCATAGCCGTAGACAGTCCAGAATATGCGACGATCCGCGACTGGATAGCGAGTCTGCCTACCGCACCGTGATTGGGCAGCAACCCGCTGGTGGGAAGATCAATCGCCGCGCAGGCGTTCGATTAGCCTTTCCTGCTCATCGCGCGACAAGGCCCAGTCGCTGATGGGGTAGACCAGATGTTCCTCGTCTTCGTGGTGGCGGGTCAGGCTGCGCCGCACTTGCGGCAAGAGGGCTTCGCTGGCCAGGACATCCTGCCTGGCAAAAGCCGCTGCCAGCTCGGGGAGAAGGGCGCGCAACTCTGCATGCTCGGCGACCATGCCAGGCACGGCGCGTGCCACGGCCTCGGACATCCGTTGCATGGCGGGGAAGAGCAACTCCTCCTCGGCGGCCATGTGACGGCTGAGTGCCTCGATCAATTTCGCAAGATGCCAGTCGGCCTCGGCCAGTGCGCCGATCCGCAGGGAGTGCTGGATCTCGTTCAGCAGGCCGTCGATGCGGGCATGGTCGGCCCTCAGGTGTTCCGCCAGGGTGAGTTGCTGTCCCGGGCGGCGCAGTTGTAGTTCGGCACGAAACAGGTCAGCCGCCAGCGGCGAGATGGCGCAATCCACTTCGCCCTGGTGCATCTGGCGGAAAGTGGTGAGGGTGGGTCTCGGATCTCGGTCGGTGACCAGAACCACGCGGCGTCCGCTGCGCAGTTCCTCCAAGGCGCGGGCCAGCGCCACGCGGCGGTCATCCAAAGACAATCCGCGAACGTCGACCTGAAGGGGCTCGGCGCTGCCTGGTGCGGGCATACAGTTCCACCTACATCGACTTGCGACGACTGACAAGTGACAGCGAGATAAGCCGTCACGGCAAGGCGTTTGGGTTACGATCTATGATGGAAAGGTGATTATGGATTCGCGCAAGCCAGCCTCCCCAGCCGACGCGCCCCCGCCAGCCGCTCGAAACCGGCAAGCGGCCGAGGAAGAAGAGCGTCGGCTCTTTGAAGCCGCGATGCAAGGGGTGCGGCCCTTGCCGCTCGGGCCCCGGCGCGCAGTGCCCGACTGGGAAGCGGAGCCGCCTGCGCCGACGGCGAAGCAGCGCCCCCGGCGGCTGCGGGAAGCGCTGCATGTGGAAGAGGACGGCGAAAGATTGACCGGTGCGGCCTTCGGCGTGGCCCACGACCTAGTCCGCTCGCTCGCGCGCGGTGAGATCGTGCCCGAGGCCGAATTGGATTTGCACCATCTGACAGCCGATGTGGCCGCCCACCAGGCCGAGCGTTTCATTGAGCAGGCGGTGGCAAAGGGTCGGCGTTGCGTGCTGCTAATTCACGGCCGTGGACTGCACTCCGGCCCGGGCGGGCCAGCCCTGCGACCGGCCCTGGTCGAGATCCTGTGCCGGCGGCCGCTGGCCGAGCAAGTGCTGGCTTTCACCTCGGCCCCGCCCCGTCACGGCGGCCCGGGCGCGCTGCTTCTGCTCTTGCGACGCCCTAGGCTGAACCATGCGTAGGACAGAAGTTAGCCGTTTCACCACAGAGAGATCAGGGGGTACAGAGCCGGATCGGCTGCGGGCCGGTTCTCGTCGCTGAAGTGGGCCACTGGAGGACCCGACACCAGCAAAGGAGTTCCCATGGAAGACATTGAGACGACGTCGGGATGGGATTCAATCTTCTACACCGCTCGCGCGATTTCTGCGATCTCCTGGTCCGACAGCCACTTCTTGCGGTCGCATGCGGCGATCACCCGGTGATACACGGTTTCTACCTGCTGCACGTTCAGCTCGAAACCCAGGTGCCGGCATCGGTCGACCACGGCGTGGCGTCCGCTGTGTTTGCCCACCACGAGTTGGCTTGAGGGTACGCCCACCGTGTTGGGATGCATGATTTCGTAGGTCGTCCGCTCTTTCAGGAAGCCGTCTTGATGAATTCCCGCTTCGTGGGCAAAGGCATTGCGGCCCACGATGGCCTTGTTGGGCTGGACACCCACGCCAATGATCTCGGTGAGCAGTTGGCTGGCCGGGAAGAGCTGCGCTGTCACGATGCCGGTATCGAACGGCAAGACGTCTTGGCGCACCTTGAGCGCCATCACGAACTCCTCCAGCGAGCAGTTGCCCGCCCGCTCGCCGATGCCGTTGATGGTGCACTCCACCTGGCGCACGCCCGCCTGCACAGCCGCGATAGAGTTGGCGGTCGACAATCCCAAGTCATCGTGGCAATGGACGCTGACCACCGCTCGCCCGGCCAGGGCCTGCACCACTTGGCCGACCAGTTGCCCGTATTCGGCCGGAATCGAATATCCGACGGTGTCAGGCAGGTTCACGATACGGGCGCCCGCTTCGACCACGGCCTTGGAAAAGGCGATCAGGCTTGCGGCCGAGGTGCGCGTAGCGTCTTCAGCCGAGAACTCCACCTCGTCGACATACCGGCGCGCCAACTGCACGGAGTTGACGGCGATCTCCAGCGCCTGCTCCTCGGTCTTCTTCAGCTTGTGCTGCAGATGCAGGGGGCTGGTAGCGATGAAGGTGTGAATGCGGGGTCGCTTGGCTTTCTCCAGCGCCTTAGCTGCGCGCTCGATGTCGCCGGTGTGGCAGCGGGCCAGGGCGGCGACCGTGAAACCGCCGAACTCCTGCCCGATCCGGTCGACCGCCTCGAAGTCGCCTTCCGAGGCCATGGGGAAGCCGGCCTCCAGCACATCGACATTCAGTTCCACCAGCTTGCGGGCCAGGCGCATCTTTTCTGCGACGGTCATGCTGCAGCCACAGGACTGCTCGCCGTCGCGCAGGGTGGTGTCGAAGATGAAGACGCGGTCGCTCATGGGGTGGATTCCTTTCAGGTGGACGCACTCTAGCGATTTGGCCACATGCTGGCGAATTGATTCTTCTGTCAATTGACATCAATGTGATTTATAGTGGACAGAAGAGGGCGGCATGGACTTGCACACCCTAGAAATTTTCCGCGCGGTCGCGAGCGAGAGAAGCTTCTCGCGCGCGGCGGCTCGGCTGGCGCGCACCCAGCCCGCGGTTTCCATGGCCGTGCAGCGCCTGGAAGCCGAAGTGGGCGAGCCGCTCATCGATCGCGCGGGGAAACAACCACGCCTGACCGACGCTGGCCAGGTGCTGGTCGACTACGCCCGGCGCTTCGACAACCTGCGCGCCGAGCTTGCCGTAGCCCTGGCCGAGTTGCGCGACCACGGCGCCGGGCGGCTGTCCATAGGCGCCAACGAATCGACGACCTCGTATCTGCTGCCGCTCATCGCGCGCTACCGCAAGCTATATCCGCGCGTGAAGGTGCAGGTCCGGCGCAGCCAGTCGAGCCGGATCCCCGTCGAGATCCTGGAGGGTGACTTGGAGATGGGCGTGATCGGCTACGAGCCCCAGGACGAGCGCTTGGTCGCGCGCACCATCTACACCGATCACCTGGCCTGCGTGGTCTCGCCCCAGCACCGCTTTGCGCGGCGGCGATCGGTTTCCATTGCCGAGCTGGGTGCCGAGACATTTATCGCTCACAACGAGATGTCGCCCTACAAAGAGGTCGTGCTACGCCAGTTCGAGCGTCTCAAGGTCCCGTTGCGACAGGACGTGGAGATGCCCACGGTGGAGGCCATCCGCAAGATGGTCCAGCGCAACCAGGGCGTGGCTTTTCTGCCCCGCATGTGCGTCGAGGAGGAGATCGCCCAGGGTACGCTGCGGGAAGTGCAGGTGATCGACCTGCAGACCGAGCGGAAGATCCGACTGGTGTATCCCGCCGGCCGCACCCTCAGCCACGCCGGCCGGGCCTTCCTCGATCTGCTGTAGCTACCCGTCTTCCCCGTCATCCTCGCTGCCCGCCGCCACACCGGCACGTTCCAGCGCCCGGTACAGCGTGCGGCGGTCAATGCCCAGACGCTCTGCCGCCTTCTTCTTGTTGCCGCCACATTCGCCCAGGACGAGCGCGATATAGCGCTTCTCCAGCTCCGACAGGGTCGGGCGATCATCGAAAATTCCCGTCGGTGCGGCCGGTGAGCCACCATAGACCTCGACGGGAAGATCGGAGGGCAACACCACGTTTCCCTTGGCCACCGCAACCGCGCGCTCGATGGCGTTTTCCAGTTCGCGCACGTTTCCAGGCCAGACGTGGCGACACAGAACCTCCAGCGCCTCGGGCGACACGCTCGCCTCGGGGCGACCCTCGCGGCGCGCGATCTTGGCCAGGAAGTGGCGCACCAAAATGGGGATGTCGCCGGCGCGGTCACGCAAGGGAGGCATGCGCACGGTGACCACGTTGATGCGGAAATAGAGATCTTCGCGGAAGCGGCCCGTCTTGACGTCCGCTTCCAGATCGCGGTTGGTGGCGCACACCAGGCGCACGTCGACCTTGATTGACTCGGTGCCGCCCACCGGCCTCACCTCGCCGTCCTGCAGAACTCGCAGTAGCTGAGCCTGCATCTTGGGGCCCATGTCGCCAATTTCGTCGAGAAACAGCGTGCCGTCGTTGGCCATCTCGAACAGGCCACGCTTGGCGGCCACCGCGCCGGTGAAGGCGCCCCGGGCGTGGCCGAACAGCTCGGATTCGAGGAGCGATTCGGAGAGTGCCGTGCAGTTCACCGGTACGAACGCTTTGCCAGCGCGGGGCGAGCGGCTGTGGATGGCGCGCGCCACCAGTTCCTTGCCGGTGCCCGATTCCCCCACCACGAGAACGGTGGCGGTCGTGGGGGCCACCCGGGCGACCAGCTTGTAGACATCGAGCATGCGCGGGCTCTTGCCTTCGATCTCGGCCACCTGCGCCCGCTGTGCCGCCGTCTTGGGCGTGGCACCCGCCTCGGCGGACAGGCGCCTGCGCTCCAGCGCGCGCCCCACGGTCTGGCGCAGCTCTTCGACATTGAAAGGCTTGGAGACATAGTCATAGGCGCCGTGTCCGATGGCTTCCATGGCGCCGGTGACGTCGCCGAATGCGGTGATGAGGATGACGGGCGTGCCTGGGGCCTTCTCGGAGAAGGCACGCAGCACGTCCATGCCGCCCACCCGTTCCATGCGGATGTCAGAAACCACGAGATCATAGCGCCCGGACGCCGCCCGTTCGACGGCGGGCGCGCCGTCGTCCACGGCGTCGACCTCGAAGCCTTCGGCACTCAAGATCTCGCGCAGAAGGTCGCGCGCGACGGCGTCGTCCTCGACGACCAGAACCTTGGTCATGCTGCTCCTCCGGCCGCGGCCCGCGGGGATGCTGGTTCGGCCTGCGCGTTCCGGGGCAAGCGCAGGGTGAAAGCCGAGCCTCGGCCGGGTGTGCTTTCTACGGCGATCGTGCCGCCCAGCGCCTTGGCCAATTCGCGGCAGATGGCCAGGCCCAGCCCGGTGCCCTTGCCTCGACCCTTGGTGGTGTAGAACGGCTCGAAGATTCGCCGCAGATCTTCCGGTGCGATGCCGGTTCCCGTGTCGCGCACCGTGATGACCACGTGGTCATCCTGCGACTGCGACGTCAGCCCGACGAGGCCTCCCTGTTCCACGGCATCCAGGGCGTTGGAGAGCAGGTTGATCACGATCTGTCGTAACAGGCCTGGGTCGGTGATGAAGTTAATCGGATCTTCGGGCACCTCCACGTTCAGAGTCTTATTGCTCCCCAACTCGCCTCCGCGGGTGATCTCGACCGCCTCGCTGAGAACCTGGCGCAATGAAACCAGCTTGCGTTCCGCCTCGAGGGAGCGCGTGGAGTCGAGGTAGTCGCGCACGATGCGGCCAATGCGGGCGATCTCGCGCGTGGACACGTCCAAGCGTTCGCGCAGGCTGGGCGACAGATCACGCTGCGACAAGGCGAGTTGAAGATGGCCGGACACCGATGACAGCGGAGTACCGATCTCATGGGCAAGCTGCGCGGCCAACTGGCCGAGAGTGGCCATGCGCACCTTCGAGGCGTTTTCCCGGCGCAACTCGTTCAGCAGGCGGTTAAGTTGTTCGAGGGCCATGTTCTTGCGTGACAGATCCTGCGTGGCTATCTCGATCTCGCGTGCGAGGCGCTGGTTGAAGGCGTGGATCTCGCGGTTCGCGGTGGAAAGCTGCTCCAGCATCCGGTTGAAACCGTATGACAGACGCCCCACCTCATCCTTGGTATCCGACGGCACCCGCCGATCCATGTCACCGGCTTCGACGTCACGCATGGCACGCGCCAAGATATCGAGCCGCCGCAAGACCACACGGTCAATGATGAAGCCAGACAGGAAAACCAGCACCATGAGCTGGCCAAGGCCCAACAGCAGTGACCAGCGTTCCGTCACTTTGATGACCGATTGCACCGGGCCCAGGCTCCAGTTCATGCTGAGCACGGCGATCCAGGGTCCCTTGAGGTCGACGGTTCTGCTGATCACTTGGATGTCGTCACCTTCGGTGGCCTTGCGGGTGTAGATAATGGGTTCGCGGGGGATCGAGCCGAGGCGAGTGATCTCCGTGGCCTCGCCACGCTGGGCGAAGATGCGGGTCGCACTTTCGCGTTCGATGACCAGTTGCAGACGCTGGATGCGCGGATGCCGGTTGATGTAGTTCGACAGCGCGATGGCCAGATCGCGGTCCTCGGCGTCGGCGTCGAAACGTTCCAGGGTCTGCCGGATGTCGTCCGCGATCTCGTCCGCCGACGCAAGCGCCTGCCGGATCAGTTCGCGGCGCATGGCGTAGATGCGCAGCCAAAAGGTCGCGCCGGCGGTCACGAGCACACTGACCGCGACGAGCAGCCAAACCTTGGTTCGGATCGTCACGCGCGAATCCTAAGTGCAAATCCGTGGGCGAGAGCGCCCGCTGACACGAGAATAGCAGCCGGCAACAAAAAACCCCCGGGGATTATCCCGGGGGTCTTTGCGAAGAAGCAGTGTCGAAGCTTGTTACTTCGCCTCTTCCTTGGTCTCGTCGCCCTTCTTCTCCTTCTTGCCCTTCTTGCCCTTCTTGCCCTTGGCGGGCTTGCCGGTATCACCAGCGGCGGCCGGCTCATCGGCTGCGGAGGCGAGGGTCGTGGTGGCCGTCGGAATAACGAACGCGAGTGCGAGGAGGATAACGCGGGTCAGCTTCATAGTGATCTCCTTATCATCTTCTGTTTTCTGGCCTTGGGGCCGGGAATGAACGTCGGACCTTGCAGCCCATGTGCCACGGCGTGCGTATCTGCAGAACGTAAAGATTTTAAGCAGTTAGGAGCTTTCCTGGGAAGAATAGCCGAACCAAAGTGAGGCGATTTTGTTTGCGCAAGACCGACCATGTGGCGATGTGCCGCATCGGTTGGAGACGCGGATCGCTATTTCTGGTCAGTCTGGGTGAGGATGGCGATGTTCTTCGCACCGGCTCTCTTGGCGATGGCCATGAGGTCCACTGCCTCGCCCAGGAACACGTTCTTGTCGCCGCGCAGGAGGAGGGTTTCCGAGCCCACGTCGTTGAGCGCCTTGCGGATCTCCTGTTCCAGGTTGGCCACATCGATCTTCTTGGAAAAGAGATAAATCTCGTTGTTCTTGGTCACGGTGAGGATGGGATCGGTGCGCTTCTTCGTCACCGCGCCGGCCGCGTTCGCCTTGGGCAGGGCAACCTTCACGCCCGTACGCGAGGTGATTTCCGACTCGACGATGGCTGTGGACGTGACCATGAAGATAATGAGCAGGACCAAGAACACGTCGGTCAGCGGCGTGATGTTGATCTCCGCCACCACGGTCTCGCTCACATCGGCCTCGCTATCCGCCACGCTGGCGTCTTCTATTTGGATGTTCATCCCCATGGACGGGATCTACGACGGCGAGGCATTCTTCTCTGGGGAAGGTGGAACTGTGCCGGTCACTGCGGGGGGCACCTCGTGGGCTTTCGCGTACTCGCCCAGCACGAGGAGAAATTCTTCGCAGAAGACCTTGTATTCGATCGCGAGGGAACCCACCCGGGAGACGAAATAGTTGTAGGCAATGATGGCGTAGATGGCGACCAGGAGGCCGGCCGCCGTGGCCACCAGCGCGGCCGCGATTCCCTGTGAAACCACCTTGAACCCGCCGGTACCCGCCATCGACATTGACTGGAAGGCCTTGAGGATGCCCACCACCGTGCCGAACAGCCCCACGAAGGGCGCCGACGATCCCACGGTCCCGAGCGCCCATAGGTAGCGCTTGAACGACCCGATGGCGACCGTCCGCTGCGACATGACGGCCTCGGTGGTCTTGTGCGGTGTTTTCGCGAACACGCGCAGGCCGCGGCCAAAGACTTCGGCCAACGGATCGTTCGACGTCTCGCAGAAGGCGTGGGCCTTGGGCAGATCCCCGCTCTCGATGGCGCCGACCACGCGGTTCTTGAACACCTCGGACTTGGGCAGCACGTTCCACAACGCGTAGACGCGCTCGCAGATGATAGTCAACCCGGCGACCGACCACAGCAGGAGGAGCG
>Ga0181532_10001181_pt1 | contig 25630 bp, 19 predicted proteins | sample PEATcosm2014_Bin_33_FD_119768 | JGI IMG/M metagenome (GOLD analysis project Ga0181532, IMG submission 119768) | Peatland microbial communities from MTU Mesocosm Facility, Houghton, MI, USA - PEATcosm2014_Bin11_30_metaG | ecosystem: Environmental > Terrestrial > Soil > Wetlands > Peat | place... | reverse complement strand
TGACGCGGGGCCGGCGAGCACAGAACAGGGCGCCCGAGAAGGCGCGGCGGAAAAGAATGACCTTTTGAACACCCTCACTGCCCTCGCTTTCGCTGTGCAAATCAAAGGGCCGCAGATGAACGACCATGCGCAGGTGGTCTCGAGGCTGGCGGCGCAAATGGCCCTGAAGGCCGGATTGCCGGTCGCCGAGGTTGAAGAGATTCGTTTAGCCGGCCTGGTTCATGATATCGGGAAAATTCACGTGCCCGAATACGTGCTCAGGAAACCCACCCTGCTCACCACGCGTGAGTTTGAGATTATGAAGAGCCATGCGGCCTGGGGCGCCAAGATGATGGAGATCTTGCCGGTGAAAGGGATTGAGCGCATCGTGCTTCACCACCATGAGCGATACGATGGGAAGGGTTATCCGGCGGGGTTGGCTGGAGATCAGATCCCGCTGGGATCGCGAATGGTGGCGGTGGCGGAGTCTTTCCACAACATGGTTTCTGACTTGCGCTATAAGAGTGCCCGCTCCTTCGATGATGCACTCGTCGAGTTGCGTCGTTGCTCCGGGACGCAGTTTGACCCGCAGGTCGTTTCGACCTTCCTCGAATGGGTGCAAACGCAGGTGGATTCCGCCTCAAGCAGCGCAGGATGAATGGCAGCGTGGATTAGTCTGCTGACGAATGGCCGCCTGGGCTGCGTTGCGCCGTTGCGGATCTGCTGCCCCGCCGCGCTGGAAGTCTATGAAGCTGTGAAGCAACCTGGAAGTGTCATCCTGAGCGTAGCGAAGGATCTCTGCAGTTTTTCGTCAATGATTGATTTGTAGGAAACTGCGGAGATCCTTCGCTACGCTCAGGATGACATGCGGTACCGGGAAGGGAACTGCGAGCTATCTGGACTCCGGGACGACCTGACCGTTCCGCCGGCGGTCAATCTCTGCCGAAGGCGCCGCAGTGGGTTCTTCCACAATCTCCACTGCAACTGCGGTCAATCGCAGCACTCTATACTTTCCGGCGAACAGCTCCCCTTCGTGCACCAGAAACACCTCGTTCTGGTATTCGACAATCGCCTCTTTCTCTCCCCCGGCCTTTTCGACGTATCCAACGGGCGTGACCGATGACAGATTTGCTACCACATCGGGCACGGCATTGACAAATGCCGGAGTATTGGCAGGCTGGAGGTTCTCCTGCGGTTTGGGGCGGAATTGATCGCCCGTATAGTCAGCCAGCGGTTCTGCTTCGAGCGCCGCCTCGGACTGCGATTGTGCATCCTCCGCAGGGCGAGCCTGTGGTTGCTGGAGTTGAGCGACATCGGTCCTATTCTCCGTGGCGGGCGAGCCCGCATCGGGGGCCGAAACGGCCGAAGACGGCTGCTCAGCCTCAAGAACGGGGGCTTGGGGTGGATTGGCTGGCGGCGGCGCCAGGGCTAATTGCAGTTCGGCCGGCGAAGGCGCCGGAATGTGGAAGTTCTTCTCGAACTGCCTGGTCTCCTCGATCAAGCCGATGTGTTCACCCTCGGCGACTATGGCCTCAACCTTTCCATCCGCTCTCTCCACGTAGCCTATGTCCTCCCGCGGCGGCGCTTGCGGGTTGACGGCCGAAGCTGCGATGGGACCAGGTTCCCCACTGGTTGAACGCGCACCCTGAGCGGCCCGGAATTTCGCTTTGGCCCATTCCCCAGCGGGACCTGACGTTTCAGGCTGCCCGGCTGGAACGGCGGGCGACGGGTTGGGATGACTGTTTGCCTTGTCGGCCGCTTGCGCCGTCTCAACGCTGACCTGGAAATTCACTTTGGTCAATCCCGCGGCGGGTTCGGCTGCCCCCAGTGCTCTGATCTTCACGGCTGCCTGCTCTGGCGCGGCGCCGGAATGCTGCTCAAGCTTCTCGGCCGATGGCGCGTCATTCGCATCCTTCCCGAGCCCCCCAAGCACAACTCGCACCTTGCTCATGCGATCGATTTCATCTTCGCCCTGCGTCGCCTTACCCCAATCAATATAGACTGCGGTAGTCTTACCGGTCAGATTAGCGGCCTCCCGGTTGGTCCTGCCATCCGCAGATGCCTCCGTTGCGCCGGAAGTCGACGATTTGGCCACCCAGGGGGACGACAGTTCACTCGCGGTCCGCAGGGCGATAACGTCTTCGTTCGTGAACATTCGGGGCTGTTTCTTAGACTTTGCGCGCTGCGCCTTGAGTTGGCGCGCCACATCACCGAGCGGCACCGATCCCGTCCACTTCTGGGCCGGCGCTGCTGCGGCCCCCAGACCTAGACCCAAGCCGGCCGACACTACAACCGCGGTTAGACGATTCATGGCTGAGATCTCCCTTACCGGCGAGCCACCGGTTCTCCTAATTTACCCTGTTAGACGCACGGAATCAACGTTAGGTTTGAATTTTCCGGGCCGCAGCATCCCACACCGCAATGCTCTGTTGGTAGTAAGAAGCATTGGCCATGTGGCAGGCGATGGCCGTATTGTTTCCGAAGGTGCAGTCCTCGACCACCGGCTGGCGGCTGCGCACCGCATCGAAGAAATTCTGCATATGGATTCCCCACGGATCATGCCCGGCAGGGTTCTTGTAGACCACCGGCTGCGGTTTATCTTTGGGCAATTGGGCGTCGTGGTCGAGGTGCCACTGCTTCTCGTAAGCCTCGCGCATGGCCTGGGGGTAGCCTTGTTGATACCAGCCCGGGTCGTGATCCGTGCCGTCCTGCGGGGTCAGGGTTAAAGATTCGCCTTCGGGACCTCCAGTCACCTCCAGCAGGCCGCGCGTGCCATAAAACTTGGTGCCTTGGTTGAACTCGCAAGTGAGCATGAGTTTGATGATCACCTTGAAGTTCGGGTAGTCGTAAAGCACGTGGTGAACGTCCGGCGCTTCACGCCCGTCTTCCTTGAACACGTAGAGCGCGCCCACGGCGAGCGCCCGTTGAGGCGGCGCCGTGACTCCTGCGGCGAGGTGCATGCCGGTGAGCAGGTGAACCATCAGGTCGCCCGCCACCCCTGTCCCGAAGGCCCGATAACTTCGCCACCGCGCAAAGCGGATGGGATCGAACGGAATCTTGGGCGTGTTCCCAAGCCACGTGTCCCAATCCAAGTTTTCCGGCGAGAGGCCCGGCGGCGGCATCCAGCTTGCCCATGCGCCGTTCGGAGTGTTGCGTCCTGTCGAAGCCTCGATCGTATGGAGGTCCCCGATGGCCCCCTGCGCAATCAGTTCCTTGGCTTTGTTGAATGTCCAGGCGCTGGCGGATTGGGCTCCGATCTCTACGATCCGTTTGTTCTCTTCCGCCGCGCGGATCATTTCGAAGCCCTCACTTGCCTCGTGGGACATGGGTTTCTCGGAATAGACGTCTTTGCCGGCCTTGCAGCAGTCCACAAGGATTTGCTTGTGCCAGTGGTCCGGCGTGGCGTTTATGATGCAATCGATCTCTTTGTCATCCAGCAGGTCCTGGTAGCGGCGACTCACCTTGATGGGCTTGCCGACGATCTCGCGGGCCAGCGTGTGCCGGCCATCCCACAAATCGCACGCCGCCACGCACTCGACTCCTTTGTGGAATATCGCATTGCGCAGCAAGCCCGCGCCCTGCTCGCCAACGCCAATAATGCCGACCCGTATCCTGTCGCTGGGAGGAACCGCCGTGTTCTGCGCATAGCCGGCTGGGGGGGCCGCGAGTATGGTTTTGGCTGCGAGCGTGGCGCCTGCCGCGCCTCCCGTCTGTTTCATAAAGTCGCGCCGAGAAATGTATTTCGTCATAGGAAAAGCCTCCAATCAGATTGTGCGCATGAATGAAACTCACATACCTCTGTCATTCTGAGCGAAGCGAAGAATCTGCATCAGTTCGCCTCGGTTCGGAACTCCAGATCCTTCGCTTCGCTCAGGATGACAGCGACTTTCATCTCCCTGGGTGGGCTACAGGTCCATGTGCATTCGGAATGACCCAAGTTTTACGATGCTTTCCGTCACTCACTTGCATCAATCGGCCGAACCCGCCGCGTTCACCAGTTCCTCGACGGCCGGAGCGATCACGTTCATCAGTTCATGCGGCGGCTGCGGTGACATCATAGCGACCAACAGATTCGTGCTGGCATCGGCGACTTTGCGATGTTTTGCGACGAGGGCTCTCTGCTTTTCCACCCACGCTGCGCTGGGCGGCCGCTTGGATTCCCACATTGTCAGAGCCTCCAATCCTGTTTCGGCGAGTGCCCTCAAATCCTCCGAAGCGGGAATAATCTCCTCGAGCGGGGGAGAGTCCCGCGCGATGGCTTGGAACTGGGAGTCATTGTCGCGCCATCGAACGAGCTTCGCGCGGACTTCGCGGCGCAATTCCTCGGACTCCGCGCCTGTCGCAAGCATCTGGTGCACGGAGGCGCGGAAGTCGCGCGCCACCAAGCTCTCCGCCGGAAGCGCATCTACGAAGCGGGCTGTCACCACCGTATTATCCATGCCCTTTCCCGAAGCGATGCCAGCTTGCAGCCGAGGCTTGAAGCGGGCGAGGTTCTTGAGCGGTTCTACCGTTTCCGCTAAGGCCGCCAGGGGAACAACGCTGTGATCGCCCGCCAGCCGTTGCAGCATCGCCGTCTCGCTCGTGTGCTGCCGGAGTCCTAGAAGTTCCAGGTTCGCGTCCAGGGCCGCCATCCGCCGGTAGAGGGAGTCCACGTCTTTCACGTCAGCGGGGGACCAAAGGCGCTCGGCAATTGCCGAAACTCGCGGCCAGACCATTACCTCTTCCTTTTCATCCCACACGAACTCCGACCACATGCAGGCAATCCCGCCCGCCACCAACTTCTCTTCTGACGGGGTAAGGGGCGGGCTGTCGGCGGCAACGTTGTCTTCCGACACGTAGCCCGCGAACGGCGTGCCCTTCACCAGGTTCAACACCTCGCGGGGAAGTCCGTCAGCGCGCGAGTCGAGCGGATCCACCGCGTAGTGGGCAGACGCCGGGAGGCCGTGGTCGAGATAGTAACCGGCCGAGACCAGTGTCATGTGCCCCGCGGCCGTTGACCGTTGCACCATCTTGGAGCTCCGCCAGGCCTGAACCGCGATGTCTTTGGCCAGGCCGGGTTGCAGTACTTCATCCCAGCCGATCATGGTCTTGCCGTGCTTGGCGAGAATCTGGCGCACTCGTTGGGTGAAATAAGCCTGAAGTTCGTGCTTATCTTTAAAACCTCGCTGCTTCATGAAGGCTTGTATCCGGCGATTCCGGGACCACTGCGCGCCGTTGACCTCGTCGCCGCCGGCGTGGAAGTACGGATCGGGAAAAAGCGCGCCGATTTCGCCGATGAGACGATCGAGGAATCGATAGACTTCCTCTCGCGTCGGGTCGATGGTGGCGCGAGTGTTATTGCGGTCGGCGCCGAGCGCGTAAGGTCCCGGCAGGGCGGCAAGTTGCGGGTAAGCCACGAGCATAGCCTTCGAGTGTCCCGGCATCTCAATCTCCGGGACGATGCGGATACCGCGGTCGCGCGCGTAATCCACCAACTCGCGCAGTTCCTTCTGAGTGTAATACTGCCCACCCGATCCAAGCCCCTGAAGGCGAGGATAGACCTTGCTCTCCAGGCGAAAGCCTTCTGCGTCGCTCAAGTGCAGTTCGAGGACGTTCATCTTTACCAGTTCCATGGCATCGAGGTTGCGCTTGAGTGTGTCAGCCGTCAGAAAATGGCGGGCAACGTCCAGCATAAGCCCTCGCCATGCAAATCGCGGCTGATCCCTTATTTCCACGGCGCGGGCGCCATACCCTGCGGAATCGATCTGCACAAGTTGGAGAAAGGTTGACATGCCGCGCAGTACGCCAGTCGGCCCGTGGGCGTGCAGTTCTGCGCCTGCGGTGGTTACTTGCAGTGTGTAGGATTCATCGGCCTGGGGGGTGAGGAAATGCGGATCGGCTGCGTCACACAAAACGCGCAGCGCGGCCGGCATCCCCCCCACCACGGGCTCCGGTGCGAGTTTCAGGCCGGTCTTGGCGCTTAGATTCCTGGCCAGGCGGGCGGCGGCGTTCCGAAGCAGGGCGTCGTCGCGGTTGAGAGAAATGTGAAAAGACGGGTTAATGACCAGAAAACCCTGCCTGGAGCTGATCTGCACAGGCTCCGGTATCAGACGCGGCGGATCCTCTGCGTTCACCGGCAGCGCGGCCATAATCATCGTGCATACAAGCAGGATGAGTTTAATCGTCATGACTCTTTTCGTGGACTCGTCCGCGCCTCCAGCCTCCCCGCAACACTATACAATAAGACGCCCGAGTGGCATGGTACCAAGACTTTCGTGCTATAGGTGAAATGAGGAGGCCTGCCTATACTTCGTCGGTCGGACGCTCGATCGCGCTTTGTGCCGAGCAACACGGTTCTGGTGGTACCCGAATTCCAAAAAAGAATCGCGGCCTGACTGAGGAAAGAATGATCCTCGCCGGATTCATCCTGGTTATCTCAACGGCGCTCGCTGCTTTCTATTTGCTGGTTACGGTTCAGCGGATCTTGCGCACTCCCATCCGTCGTAAGTGAATCCACAGTCCTGCCCATAAATAGAAGAACGCCAATTACCGGCTTCGGCGTACTGCCTCCTCCACGATCGCGAGGTCGGCACGGTCTACCGTGCCGTCCCTGATCACATCCGCCCGCGGGTCGTATCCAGGCTGGCCGGCGACGCTTCCCATGGCGGCCTTGACAATCAGGACATCGCTGGCGTCGACCTTTCCGTCGCCATTCACATCACCGATCAGAGCGGCTCGGGGGTTCGGGTCGAGGAGAATCTGGTAGAGGTGCCAGGCATAGCTGGTAGCGAACACATCGCTGAAAACCCCATTGCTGACGGGAATCTGGCGCCTCTCCCCAAGTACGATCGCGGTAGCGTGGGCGGGAAAGTCGCGCAAAGTGAATGTGGCGGTCGTTGCGCCTGCGGGCGACATGCGCAGGGCGCCGCCAGCCTTGGCGATGGAATCGGTGCACGGGTTGCTGTCTCTGCAAAAGAGGCTTGTTTCGTCGATGGGATTCGCGGATGGGGTTTGGTTCTGCGGCAACCCGTCATTGATGGCGAGCAGGAACGTGCAGCCCCCGTAACGTTTCAGCAGCACGTTGATCGCGGTATGAGCGCTGGAAGAGGCGACCCTCACACCGTTGCCCACCGAAGGTGTATTGAGCACACGCGCCAAAGCTGCCGCCTGCATGTTGGTCCGCGCCACCGCCGATTTCACGTCGGCGTGCTCGGGATGAAAGATCGAGTCTTCTTCCTGAACGGGGGCAAACTGGTGAACGAAGTAAAGGAGGCCGCGTGCGCCGTGAATGATCGTCATCCAGGACTCCGCTTCGACTTCCGCCGGGGTCAGGGTTACGGAAGAGTTGTTGCTAAAGTTCACCAACTCGATGTCCTGAAGGACAGGCTTTTGGTAGCTGCTCCAGTAGCGCAGACGGTCCGTAGTTCGGCCGACCCACCACAGCGGATGCGCATCATTCTCCGGATAGACATCGCTGGCGAGGATGTCGCCGCCCTGAACATACACGGGGTAATCATTGAGTCCGCGCGCGGCAGAACAGCACGTTCCTCCGCGGCCATCGTAACAGGAACCGGAGTTAAACCCCGTCCCTTGTCCAAGACCAAGGTAGACGGGGCGCTTCGGGTCGGCAACTTTGAGCGATTTATACTTGCTGATAATAGCAGAGGGCAGAATGCAATCGCCATAACCCCCGCCCGGCAGCGACTGAGCATTGTCCGGCTCGTCGACTTGTATCCAGCCGTCGATGATCGGATCGACCCGGTGCCGCGCACTGTCCGCTCCGGCCAGCCCGCTCTCCTGTTCCCCAAGAACCTGCATGTTGTACTGCCGGAGCAGAGGCAGGATTGGACCCTCTTTGGGATTTACTTCGACCGTGCCGTCCCAGAGCCCAACAAACTGGTTCACGCCGACGGCGTGATACAATCCGGCTTTGCTCGGACTCTGTAGCCAAACGGCGCGCATGAAATAGTCCGGCCTGGAAGAAGGCCCCAGTGAAAACTTCGCATAATACGCGGGACCGCCTTCCCAGGGAAGGTAGGTGTCCTGAGCTGGTGTTTGAACCGCGCCTGCGCATAGGATCACAAGCGCCGTCGCGCTCCCGAGGCCAAGCTGGTAGAGTTTTGTATATCGCATGGTTTTCCTCACTTGATTCCTCGCACGCCGTAGGGGCGGTTCGCGAACCGCCCCTACGAACATCCAAGGAAACCATAGTCTATTGACAGGCGTCTATCATAGCAAGAGAGCGAGAAGCCGATTGGAGGTGGCACCGATGAGACGACTTGCATTGGCACTCGTGCTCACCGCTTTAACGGCTGCTGCCCAAAGCACTCCTGATTTGCAAAGCCGGGCACAACAGACAGGCCCTAAACCAAAGATCGTGGTCCCTGCGGGCACCTCGGTTCCCCTGGCATTGACCGAACCCGTTCTCGCCAGGTCAGCCAAGGCTGGAGAGAGCGTGTACGCACAGACGGCCTTCCCGGTCATAGTGGACAAGCAGATGGCGATTCCACCCGGCACCTATGTGCAGGGCCAGATTGACACTCTGACGCGGCCCGGCTGGCTTTCACCCCATGCCCAGTTCCAGATCCACTTTACGAAGATCATCTTCGCCACGGGTTACACGGTTGAGCTTGCAGATCTGCGGAACACCAACGAAGAGGCGCCAAGTGCTGCGCCGGCGGCTACGGTGACCGCCACGCCGCAACCTCTCGCGGGCGATGTTCTGGCCGCAGTGGCCACGCCTTATGTTGTGATCAGCTCGGCAAGTGATGTCCTTCTCGACAACGGTTCGCAGATCGAGATGGTTCTGCAAGTTCCTCTGCGCTTGAACGCCGTCAAGGTCGCTGCGGCAGTGCGGCAAGCCAATTCGAGGCCGCCTTTCCCGTTCAAATCTGCGACGCGGTGCCGCCCCATTCCCGCCACGCAGGGGACGCCAGACACGGTCATACCCGGAACGCCCGGCACGCCACCGACGGTCATCGCGGGAGGTCCGGGAATGCCAGACACCGTGATCCCGGGTACTCCAGGCACGCCCTCCACGGTCATCCCCGGTACTCCGGGCACGCCGGCGTTGCCCTGTTCCGGTCCGCCTGTCGTGGCTTCCAACCCCAAGCCTCAGAGTTACAGGAAACCGCTCCAGATCTCCTCGCCGCTTCGGGTTTCCAACACGCTTCTGGCTGCGGGGAGTTATCAATTTGCCTGGAATGGAGCGGGCCCCTCAGCTCAGGTGGAGGTTCTCGAGAACGGCAATTCCGCGGCTCGTGTGCCTGCTCGCGTCGTCCTGCTGAACGCGGAATCGCGCACGGACGCGATCGGCACGAGCGCCAATGCGGATGGATCGCTATCTCTCGAATCGCTCCGGTTCGCCGGAGAGAAGCTGGCGCTATACTTCGATCAAGGCGCCGAGTGAGCTAAGAAGAGCAGATCCTTCGCTTCGCTCAGGATGACATGTCATTCTGAGCGAAGCGAAGAATCTGCATTTGGTCGCGGCTTTGCCGCGCTGTGCTACATAATGGCGAATCAAGCCTACGGACGTACGATATGAGAGGTGTTCATGCGAATTCATGCTGCGGTTGTACTTCTCGCGGTCTCGACGCTCTGTGCACAAGAACCTTCTTCGCCTCCCGAGGCGCCTCCTCCTTTAACCCACGCCGCTGTGCCAAGTGCTCCTCGGATAGAGACAATCACCATTCCTGCCGGAACTCGAATCCCGCTTGCGCTGACTAGCCCCATTAGCTCCAAATCCCGTCCCGGAGATCACGTCCGCGCGGTTACCGGGTTTCCCGTGACGGTCGGCAAGCAGTTGGCCGTCCCGGTCGGTACTTACGTCGAGGGCATGCTGGACAAAGTGACGAAGGGCGGCCGCTCGGGACCCAGCCTGAAGATGCACTTCACCCGCCTCGACTACGTCAACGGTTACAGTGTGGATGTATCGGGCGCGAACGTTCAAGCCGACGCCCACAGTCCCACGCAAAGCCCTGCCCAGGCCGCGGGGCTTGCCGGCCCGAGCGGTTCCTACAATTCGTTCGCCGGGTCGACGCTGCCTCAACCAACGCTTCAGGCCCCGGCTTCACACATCGGAACGGCCATAGGGATTGGAATCGCCGCCACTGCGGCCGGGATCGCGATCCCCTTGATCCTCATTCACCGCGGCGGCGGGAGTGGAGGAGTGCTTTTCGAAGCCGGATGGCAGTTTGAGATGGTGCTGGAGAGCCCCGTCTCAGTGGACGCTGCGAGTGTTGCCGAAGCCTCCTCCCACACACCATAGTGCCGTGCATGTAGTGTATACTTCGACGAGAACAATCAGGACAGGCGCGTGACAAGGGGAGGGCAGCGGTGCGCAAAATCTGGCTGATTATTAAACGCGAGTACGTCACTCGCATCAAGACCAAGGGTTTTGTCTTTGGCACGATCGCCGTGCCCGTATTCAGCATCGGCTTGATGGTCTTTTCGATCTTTCTCGCCACCCGGCTGACCGATCGTACCGTAAGGCTCGCCATCATCGACAACGTGGGGGGCCTGTCGAACGCAGTAACGGCAGGGCTGAACGTTCGGCTGTCCAACGGCAAACCCGAATTCGAAGTTGCGAAATCCGTGGAGCGGCCTCAAAGCGAAGAGTCGGTTCGCAAGGAACTGCGTACGGAAATTCGAAACGACCGTCTGGACGCCTATCTGGTGATTAACAGTGGCGGGAAAGCGGAGTTCCATACCAAGAATCCGAGTGACTTCACGCTGGTGGAGCCAATCACGCGCGCCGTGCACGAGGCTGTCCTGGCTTCCGGTTTGCAGACGCGGGGCGTCCACGCCGACGAAATCCGCGACCTGGGACGCAACACAAACATCAAGATCATTAAGATCACTAAATACGGCGAGGCCGAAGAGTTTGGCCAGACGATAATCACGTCGATCTGTCTGGCGGGCCTTCTCTACACCGCGCTGATTATGTATGGCGTCATCACCATGCGCTCCGTGCTCGAGGAAAAGACCTCGCGCATTGTCGAAATTCTGATATCTGCGGTCCGGCCCTTTCAACTCTTAGCGGGCAAGATTCTCGGAGTTGCAGGCGTCGCGTTTACGCAATATCTGATTTGGGTCGCCTCCGCGGCTCTGCTCGGCACTTATGGGGCTGTGGCGGTCAACACCCTGCGACCCACCGCGGACTTTCCTCATATCCACCTGTCGGCGGCACTGCTGATCTACCCAGCCATCTACTTCGTCCTGGGATATCTGCTCTACGCTACGCTGTTTGCCGCCGTCGGCGCCGCCGTCTCCAGCGAACAAGACGCCCAGCAATTGCAGGTGATCATCATGTTGCCGCTCATTTTCAGCTTCGTTATGTTCAATATGGTGATTCGCGACCCGAGTTCCCGTACTGTCGTTCTGCTGTCGGAGATCCCCTTCTTCACTCCGATCATGATGGTGCTTCGCATCGCCTGCGAGACTCCTCCCTTCTGGCAGATTGGCCTCTCCTTCGTGCTGCTGGGCTTGACGGCGGCCGGCGTGGCCTACGTCTCAGCACGCATCTACCGAGTGGGGATATTGATGTACGGGAAGCGGCCTTCGGTGGTGGAACTTATACGGTGGCTGAAGTACACCTAGTCCAGGTGGCGTAGCGGGAGGGCTTGCCCTCCCCTCGGCGGCCTGGTAACCGGCCGGGGACGGCAAGCCGTCCCCCTACATGCGGGTCGTTATCGTTCAGCGGCTGGCGTTGGTTGGCGGAGGGAGTGCGATTCTTCCGACCACGGCTTCCTTGGCGATGCGGTACACCATGATCTCGAGCGCGATTTCGCCGCTCGGCTCGTAGAATTGGATGGCCTCGTTAAGCGCCCGGTCCTTCAATTCGATCCATTTATCCTGGAAGAAGAGTCGCATTGTGTAGCGCGAGTTCTTGATATCCGTACTCTCGAGCAGCAGCTTCACCGGTCCGACCTGCTGTTTGTTCCCGTCTTTTCGCAGGGTGAAGGGAACACTGTCGCGCTCGAAATGTCCTGCCAGTTGCGCCAAGCCTTCCTGGTTGCGTTCGATTTCTTGATGCTGCGAGTTCAGCTCTCCGACTACGTTCCCCAGGCGGTCCGCAGTGGCAGCCCACTGCTGTTGAGTTGCCGTCACGTCGCTGCGCAGGGAGTTGAGCGCATGCTCACCCTCTTCTCGCAAGGCGTTAAGATCCGGCGCAGGCTGCGTTGTGGCAGAGGGCTCGGGTTGCGGGTTAGCCGGCGGCGAAACGCGAACCCGCACCGGCGCCGAAGGCGCGGAAGCAACTGGAGGCGCGGTCCTTGCTGGCGCCGCCTTCGCCGCCACCGCGGGGGCCGCAGGTTTAGGCGCTTTGAGTTCGAGTTCCATGGCGTCCAGGCGGTGTTCGATCTCGTCGAGCCGGGCTGCGGTGCGCGTAAGTTCCGCCGTTTCCGCACTTACCTCGGGCGCCGGGCTGCTCCCTAAGATCTTGTAGGCGGCATAGCCGGCTCCGAGGATGGCCACCACCGCGAGCACGTAGGTAAGCCGATCCTGCACATGGACAGGGGGACTCGGCACCTCGCCGGGCATGTAAGACTTACGGTCAAACTGCGAACCACCCATTCGATCCTCCTCTTTTGTCCTATTAATGACGTTGCCATGACACTTCGACGCTGCTGGGGTATCGGGCCGCCAAAGTCAGCAGGATCTCGCGTGTCTCCTTCGGAAGCAGATCAACCTGCTTTTGGCTCGACTCTCTTTGTGTGATATGCATCTCGACGTGGTAAGCACCAGGAGCCAAAATGAGCAACAGGGGAGTCTTACCGACTCCCTTCCCGTTAATCATGACCCACGCGCCGCCGGGTTGTGAGCGCAACATCACTTTGCAGGCATCTTTGCCGGCCTTGGCCTCGAGCGCCCGGCGGTTTCCACCGATCACATCTTCCACGTCCCGCAACGGCAGGTGCGGGGACGACGTCTGATCTGTCCTAGTTTCGGGTACAGTGAGGCTGGGAGTCAGCGAACCGATCGGCGGGTGAGTCGGCGACAGCTTCCCCAGGCTAGCTGTGCCACTGCCGACGGACGCAACTGATCCCGCATATTCGACTACGGCTTGCGCTGCGGCACTGCTGGCACAGAGAAAAACTATGGAGGTGAGTTGGACAAGCGTAAGTTGCCAACCCGATGCCATCCGTCTATGCGTAGTTGGATACGAGTTCATGTTCGACTCCTCAGAACAAGCTGATCAGGCATTCCCCGATTCGTCTGCTAGCGTGGCGCTGAACCCGCAAGAAAGCAGCCTGCGCCTCGAACCTGCGCGCCCTGGGCTTTGCCGCTGTGTTCTCCCGGTTCTAACGATTAACGGCTTGCCCGCCCATGGCCACTCTCAGCTACTTTTGGCCGGCGACACAGACCCCTCAGTGTGTCGGTGCCCACGGCACTCCCGACAGTGCCCTTCTCTTCAAGTATCCTGATTTTATGTTGGACCTCGACCCAGAAGCTATCGTAAGCAACTCGCCGGTGATTGTCAAGATCGAGATGGCGCGACTTGCGCTTGAGGCAGCGGAGCCGGAGTGCTAAGCTTTCGGGCCAGGCGGAAGCTCAAAATGGAGATTCAAGTGAGAAACCTGTGTTTCCGATCTTGTCGGGCGGCAGGCCGCTGGGCGATTCAAACCGTCCGAGGGGGCAAATCATAGATGCAGTTTACGCGAATGAGCAAGCGCGCTCACCGGTTGGCAGGCATGGCGGCGACAGCGTTGGTCCTGGCGCTGATTGTTTACAACTTCTCGCGTAGCCCCGAGTGGCGCGGTTTCGATTGGCGCCTCGCAGCCAACTTGTTGAGGCACGCGCGAGCCGGGTATCTGCTGCTGGCGGTGCTGCTTCTCTATACTTGCCTCACAATTCGCGCCGTGCGATGGAAGTTTTTCCTCCGGCCGGTCAAGACCGCATCCTTATGGAATCTCTTTGTGGCCCAGATTTACGGATTCGGCTCGATTTTCTTGATCGGCCGGCCGGGCGAGATCGTGCGTCCGGCGTACATTGCCAACCGCGAGGGTGTCTCCTTCACCTCGCAGCTTGCCATCCTCATCCTGGAGCGAGTTTACGACGCCATCGCCATGGGGATTATTTTCGCGCTCGCGCTTCATTTCACGGCTGTTCGGCTCACTGGCTTAGGCGCCGACGTGCTACTCCATCGGATGCGCCAGGCGTCCGTCGTCGTGCTGCTTGTGACCGCCGCGCTCGTTCTGGGTCTTGTCGTTTTCCGTCTCTCGGCCGAGACCGTTACATTGTTCGTCGAACGGCGCATCGGTTTTCTCCCTGCAAGGTTCCGTTCGGGCCCGGGGCGGGTTTTGCGGTCGCTTGCCGCAGGGCTTGGAGCCATCCGCAGTTGGCGAGACCTTACGGCGAGCGTCGTGTGCACCATCCTCCATTGGACGTTGAATGTAACGATGTTCTGGGTGTCGTTCCGCAGCCTGGGTGGCGAATTGCTCAGCGTCTCTTGGTGGGGCGCGGCTATCGCCGCGTTCCTCGGAGGCATAGGTCTAGCTTTTCAGCTCCCAGGCGTGGGCGGCGGAATCCAGATCGCGATTATCGAGTCGCTGAAGCGGATCCTGGGCGTGGCCCCGGAGGCGGCCGTAGGCGGGGGCATACTCATCTGGGCACTCTTGACGTTTCCTGTGGTCGGACTGGGGCTCGTGCTGCTGCCCTTCCAGCGGGTGAGCTTCAGGCGTCTCGAGGCCATGGCTGATGTAGAGGCTCAAGGAGGGAGTGCGGGAGCTTCTGTGCCGCAGGTGAAGGATTAGCATCGAGCCTTCGAGTGGCTCGGGATTCCGCAACTCATGGTTGGCTGATCGCTCAACCCGCCGAACCGCCGCGCGCCATTGTGACGGATTGGATTAAGGCACGCCCCCAACCTTGACATCACCCTATTCATAGATGATTTGTAGAGAGACCATCGCTGTGCGTCTGCGCGTGTAGCCGGCTCTCCTTCTGCATTGACCAGGTAGTACTAAGGTGCTCTTGTGGAGTGAGCTCATTCGGGTTATAAACTCTGCCGATAGTGCTGAGTGGTCAGGAAAGGCGATGAGCAACTGACTTCCATGGAATGACCTGGGCCTCCAGCCTGACTGGACGGAGGGGGTTATGCCACACTCAAAGCCGAACCTAAGCCTCTGAAATCGGAAGAGGAGCCCCGCCAACGGGGCCTATATGTCCCGTTGAGTTAGTAACTAATTCAGTGATTGACGTACGCTCTTGCTTAACGTATGCTGCATTCACGTGTGACTGGTCTGTGGTCGTTAACTTTGCCGCAGTGGCCTAATAGAACAGCCGTGGATCCGACAGGGCTGAGTGTCTTGGTGCCAGCGCCCTGACTGGTGGGGGAGGATCCGGGGATGGCTATTGCGTCTGTGAACTAGGGTTCAGTTCCGTCGACGGGGAAACTAAAGCTATGGATCAAGAAGCCATACGCGTCTGGTTCTGCACGCCCGACATTCCATTCGTTCAGCTCATGGCGCGCACGTTGGGTGGGGAGTTTGAGGTACAGACCATCGAGGCGTTCCACCTGAATGGAGCCCGCCGGAGGATCGACTGGCCGGATGTCGTTCTGCTCGACCTGCGCGCCGAGGGAGACTCTCCCGGTGGTGGAGAGTCGGCATTCCAGCTTATTCAGGAGATCCAGCAGTTCGATACACCGCCCCCCATGATTGCCATCCTGGACGAACAGAATCGTGCCATGATCCGGCGCGCACTGGAAAATGGCGTCTACGATACCCTCGCCAGTCCTCCCGATATGGTTGAATTGCGACTGGTACTGCGGCGAGCGAAGCGCTTCCGGCAGGTGGAAAAAGAGTTGTTGCGATTGCGGTCGCAGCAGCCCGTGACGAGTCCGTTCGGGGAATTCGTTATCTCCACCGAGCCGATGCAGAGGGTGTTTGCTCTGGCCCAGAAGGTTGCGCCCTGCGACGTAAGCGTGTTGATCACCGGAGAAACAGGCACCGGCAAAGATATGCTCGCTCGTTCCATCCATCAACTGAGCGCGCGGGCGACAGGACCGTTTGTGGCGTTTTCCTGCGCTAATTTGCCCGAAACATTGATCGAAGATGAACTTTTTGGCCATGAAAAAGGCGCCTTCACCGGCGCTGTGGGAGCCCGCCACGGCCGGTTCGAGGCGGCGCACCAGGGTACGTTGTTCCTCGATGAGATCGGCGACTTGGCTTTGGGTTTGCAAGCCAAGCTGTTGCGGGTTCTTCAACAGCGCTCCTTTGAGCGGCTGGGCAGCAACAGCCCCGTTAATGTCAATATTCGTCTGCTTTGCGCAACCCACCGAAACCTGGCAGAAATGGTGGAACAAGGGCAGTTTCGCAATGACTTGTTTTACCGCCTGAACGTGGTTGAGATTCACATCCCTCCTTTGCGCGAGCGGCGCGACGAGATTGCTGCCCTGGGACATCATTTCCTGATGCGTTTCGCGAAACAATTCGGCAAGACGGTGCGGAGGTTTTCGCCGGTCACCTTGAGGACCCTTGAGGAATATAGTTGGCCCGGCAACGTGCGGGAACTGGAAAACGTCGTGCAACGCGCCGTAGTCATGGCAGACGGACCCGCCGTGGAACTCTGGCATCTGCCCAAAACCTTCGGCAATGGGCTGGAGCATGAGGAAGAAGAGTGTTCGTACGACAAGGAATTGCGAGACTTCAAGCGTCGCCTCATCCTGCGTGTTTTGCGCGACTGCGATGGAAGCAAGTCAGAGGCAGCGCGCAGGCTGGGCATCGCGCGCGGTTACCTGCACCGGTTGATCAACCAATTACGCATTGAGGATGTCGCCGAGGAGAGTTTCGCGGAGTCGCCGGAGCTTAACATGCCGGTGATGTAAGGCAAATCAGAAACTAGAAATCAGAAGGCAGAAACTCGGAAATCGAACGCCATACGCGCACCTGCAGGTTTGTAAGCTCCCGTTTCAAGTTTAAAATCTCCGGCTTCTGAACCCTGCCTCACACTATGCCTGAAAGCTCCTCCGAAAACACATCAGGTGGCCAGCCGTTGCTTGAGCGGGTCTCGGTACCCTTCTTGTTGGGGGCTCAAAATGCGGACGGCGGATGGGGATACCGAAACGGCGGCCAGAGTGCCGTGGAACCAACCTCCTGGGTGCTCTTGGCCCTCAAGGAAGTCGAGGAGTCAAAGAGTCGAGACATCGAAAAGTCCAGGACTGTCCAGCTTCTTAACTTCTCCACTCCTCAACTCCTCAACGCCTTTGAGGCAGGAGTACGATGGTTAAGAGAGTCCCAGTTGTCGAACGGCTCGTGGCCGTCTTTTGCAGGCCAGCCGCGGGGGTGCTGGGTGACCGCTGCGGCGAGCTTGGCATTGTACACGCACCGGGACTCGCCGGACCGCGTGGCCCACGGGCTTCAATGGCTGGTAGATACCTGGCCGGTGGAGGGCCGCCTTTGGCGGCGAATTGGCGCCAAGCTGTTGCGGCACGACCGCGTGGTTCGTATGGACTTGTCATTACGAGGATGGAGTTGGACACCTGGCACGGCAAGCTGGGTCGAGCCGACCGCTTGCGCTCTGATTGCCTTTCATCACATACCTCAACAGATGCATCCCAGCGGAGCGGTGCGACGCCGGCAGCTTGCGGAACGCATGCTCTATGACCGGATGTGCCCGGGGGGCGGTTGGAACAGCGGCAACCCCCTCGTTTACGGGGCCGCAGGGGTCCCTCGCATTGGTCCCACTGTCTGGGCGCTGCTGGCCCTCCAGGAGCACAGGGATCGCGCCGAAACCCGTTGCAGCCTGGACTGGTTGGGGCAAGCATATTCTCAAATCCAGGGGCCCGGCTCGCTCGCACTCGCCCACCTCTGCTTACGGCTCTACAACTGTCCGGCGCCCGCCCTGGAGCCCTCTCTTGCCGCTCTGAACTCAAACAACCAGTTTCTCGGGGATACGCTGGCGGCAGCCTGGGCGGCGATGGCGTTGGGCGGCATGCCGCGCTGGCTGTCGCCGGAAATCAGAAACTAGAACGTGGAAATTAGAAAGCGCTTCCTATTTTTGAGTATCTGGTTTCTAATTCTCGCTTTGGAAAGGTGTAGGAGTAGAGCTTGCCCTACCCGGTTCAATTGGGGACGGCAAGCCGTCCCCCTACAGGCCGGAAGATGAGCGCGCACAACAATTCGCTGATTCCGTCTTTCAACCGGCCGCCTTCGTGCGTCGCGATACGCAGAGCGCCCAACTATCAGGTTGATCTGGCCGCATTGCTGGATGAGACCTTGCATGAGTTCGATTTGAAGGTGCAAGGGATCACGGTGCTGCTGAAGCCGAACTTTGTCGAGCCTGATCCTCAAGGCGTGATCAATACTCATCCGGCGTTGGTAGCGGCGGCGCGGGAATGCTTCCTGCGCATGGGCGCGCGGAGTGTTATTGTCGCTGAAGGGCCCGGGCATGAACGGGACACGGAAGGTATCCTGGAGACTAACCGCTTGCGCCATTACCTTGGGCCTCTGGCGGGCAAGTTTGTCGACCTCAACCTCGACGATGTCCGCCTCGTGCCCACGCGCACCCGTGCCTCCAGTGTCAAGGAACTGTATCTGCCGCGGACCGTGCTCGAGGCCGATTTCGTGGTCTCCATGCCTAAACTGAAGACCCACCATTGGGCGGGAGTCACGCTCTCCCTGAAGAATATGTTCGGCATCGTGCCTGGAAACTGTTACGGCTGGCCCAAGAATGCGCTGCACTGGGCGGGTCTGACTCAGTCAATCCTGGATATTAACAGTACGGTGCGGCCGGATTTTGCCATTGTCGACGGCATCATCGGTATGGAGGGCAACGGACCACTCCAGGGTGACGCCAAACCGTGCGGCCTCTTAGTGGCCGGAAACGATCCGGTGGCGGTCGATGCCACTTGCGCCCGAATCATGGGATTGGTCCCGGACCGGATTGACTATCTTGCCCGTGCCGGTTTGTTATTGGGCCACCTAAAAGGAGAAAATATCCGGCAGCTCGGGGAAGCCCCCGAGAGCGTGCGAACCAGCTTTGCAGTCCTCGATAAGTTCAAACGCCTGAAAAGCGAACATGCCCACTCTTGAATCCACTTCGGAGCCCGCGGTGGTCCATGGCCCGCCCCGTTTTAATCTTCTCAGGAGAGCCTTTTCGTTCCCCTGCTTCCTGGCGGTCGTCCTGGTGGGCAGCGCTTTTATGCTGCAGCTCATGTTTTTCCGGGTCGATGGCGATACGTGGTGGCACTTGCTGGTGGGTGAACGCATCCTCAGCACGCACAACTGGCCCACTTCTGACATTTACTCTTTCAGCGCGCCGGGCGCCGAATGGATCGCCTACGAGTGGTTGAGCGAGGTTATCCTGGCGTGGGCTGCGCGGCTTGGCGGCTTGGCCGGACTGATGGGGCTGGTCTTTGCCCTCACCAGCGCGGCGTTGCTGCTTGTGTACTATTACGCGTACCTCCGTAGCCGGAACTCCAAAGCGGCCTTTGTGGCCACATGGGCCGTTCTGCCGCTGGCGTCCGTATGGTTCGCCGTTCACCCGTATCTCTTCGGCAATATCTACCTGCTTGTGACACTGATCTGTCTGGCGCGCTTCCGCGAAGGCCATCGCAGGTCACTGTGGCTGCTTCCGTTGGTATTTTGCCTCTGGGTCAATTCGCACGGCACTTTCACGTTGGGAGCCGCGGTCTACGGGATCTACTGGTTGAGCGGGCTCTGGAAATTCCGGGTGGGAAGCCTGGTAGCAGACGCTTGGACGGCCTCCGAGAGGCTGCAACTTGCCCTGGTTGCCTTGCTCTCCCTTCTGGCCGGATGCGTGACGCCTTACGGGACGCGCCTTGCCGCTTATCCCTTACAGATGATTATCTTCCAGCAGGGCATTACCACGAACATGACGAGCTGGAACCCCATTCCTTTGAACCAATGGCACGGTGAGGGCTTCCTGATCCTGGTGTTGCTCTTCATCGCGGCGCTCGCGACGGGTCGATTCAAGCTCCGTCCGGAGGAGTTGGGGATATTCCTTTTCGCAGTCTTCATGACTGCCGAGCACGCGCGGGCGCTTCCGCTCTTTGCTTTTGTGGCTGCTCCGCTCCTCGCCGCAGGCATCGCACGCTGGGTGCCTGCCTATGAGCCCGCCAAGGACAAGTACGTGCTCAACGCCGTGCTGGCTGGCCTCGCGATCCTGGGATTCGTCCGGTATTTCCCCTCGCGGCAGCAACTGGAACAAGAGGTGGCCAAGACCTACCCGCATGCCGCAGTCGAATACCTGCGCGAGCATCCGCTGCCCGGCCCCGTACTTAACGAGCTTACCTGGGGTGGTTATCTGCCCTACATGCTGGGCCCGCAACAACGCGTATTCATTGACGGCAGGCTCGATTTTTACCAATACCGGGGAGTGTGGCCCGACTATCTTCGCATCACCAAGCTGGAACGTGATACTCCACGCTTGCTCGATAAGTACAACATTCAAGCCTGCTTCGTACCTCCTGGTCGAGATACTCCGCTGGTGACATTCCTGGAGGCGTCGCGGGACTGGAAGAAGGTGTATGAAGACGACGTGGCCGTGCTTTTTGAACGCACGCAGGCTGGAGATTCGAAGATCGAAACTCAAAAACCGAAAGTCGAGATTCTAAATCCGAGCTGAAGACCCCATCGAGACCCGCCGGCGCTTACCTCTGGCCTTCTGTGCGGAGCGGTGGCTGAGTTTCGTGTCGTGTCTGCTGATCGTCGATGGCAAGTAGGGAGTGATTCATGCAGAGCACCGAAGGTGTTGCAAAGCAGGCTTTGGCCGCCAGTGAAGTTCCTACGACTTCAGAGTGGTCCACGCGGGGCATGTTGCCCTTATTTCTGGCCAGTTTCGTTGCCCTCTATTTCGAGCTTATCGTCATCCGGTATCTTTCCACGGAAATCCGGGTTTTTGCTTACCTCAAAAACCTGGCGCTGATCGCCAGCTTCTTTGGAATTGGGATGGGGATGGTGCTGGAGCGGCCTCCCAAAGCGCTGAAACGCCTTTTCCCTTTGATCGCCGCGGTTCTTTTTCTTCTCATCGCGTTTGCACCCGTTCTCAAGCTTACGCACCTGCCTATTCCGGTCGCACACTATGGTTTGTTTCACAACCAACCGGCGGTACCCAAAGGGATTTGGCTGTCCTTCTGGCCTGTCCTCATGTTGCTCGTCTATTTAACCGTAGTGCCCGGCATAATGTACCTGGTTGTGGCTTTTTTTGCGGTTCTCGGCGGGCTGGTCGGAGAACGTCTCAAGCAGGTGTCACCCCTTCGAGGGTACGGGGTGAACTTGGCGGGAAGTCTCGCGGGAATCGTTGTTTTCACGGGGCTCTGCTTCTTGGAATCCCCCCCGGTTATCTGGATTCTGCTGGGGTTGCTGGCCATTTCTCCTTTTTTTCTACGCCCGCGCTGGGCCCTGGTGGTATTTGGTCTGATTGTTTGCGCGATGGCGATCCCCCAGCCTCACTCCTACTGGTCGCCGTACTATCACATCACCGTAAACGAGGTTCCGCGCCCACCGGGGTGGCCCCGCCCCCCGGCGTACTGGGTAGATGTTAATTACGACCACCTCCAGAATATGCTGGATCTTTCGCCCGAATTCACCGCGCGTTTCCCCGAGGAAGAGCCAAACCGCGCTTGGCGTCCCACTTATGAACTTCCATATCGGTTGGTTCCAAATCCGGGGCAGGTGCTGGTGGTGGGGGCGGGCACGGGCAACGATGTCGCCGCGGCTCTTCGGCATGGCGCCACCCACGTCGACGCCGTCGAGATTGACCCCTTGATCGTCAAGTTGGGCCGGAGTTACCACCCCGAACACCCATACAACTCGCCCCGGGTCACGGTCTTTGTGGATGATGCACGCGCCTATTTCAAGAAGTCGAGGCAAACCTACGACCTGATTGTTTTCGGTCTGCTCGATTCTCACACCCTCCTGACGAGCCTCTCCTCCATCCGGCTTGACAACTATGTTTACACGCTCGAAAGTATACGCGAGGCTCGCAGCCTCCTGCGGCCAAACGGCACCCTGGTATTAGCCTTCGCTTCAGGATCATCGTTCGTTAGTGATCGCCTGTTCGCCACCCTCACGCGCGCTTTCGGCACCCCGCCGCTGGCCTATTTCACGAGCTACGGCATCGACGCGGTTGTCTTCGTGGAGGGAAAGGCACGGGAGTCCAGCCCCATCCAAGACTTTCCAGAAGCCAGTAAAGACCTGCAATCGCGTCTTCCGACCACTCTCATCGCAACTGACCATTGGCCTTTCCTGTACCTGGAGTTTAGAACCATACCCGTCGCCATCTGGAGCGTGCTTGCGCTGTTTCTTTATTTTGCCGTTTCGGTCCTCAAGCGAGTCGCGCCCCTCCGGCTTCTGGCTACTCGTGAGGGCATACACTTGTTTTTCCTGGGTGCGGGATTCATGCTTCTGGAAACCAAGGGAGTCACTGAACTCTCGCTGCTCTTCGGCTCTACGTGGATTGTGAACGCCCTTGTCATCGCGGCCTTTCTGTTCATGGGTCTCGCGGCAAACACCCTTGTGATGCTTCGTCCTGTCTCGCTCCGCTTCGCATACAGCGCCCTTTTCATTCTCCTGGCTCTTGGCATGTTCTTGCCGTACAAACAGTTGGGAGGATTTCCCATCCTGGAGAAAGTCTTAGCCTCCGCCTTACTTGTAGGTCTTCCGGTGTTCTTTTCGGGCTTGGTGTTTTCGCGTACTTTTCGTGACGTTGCGCGTCCGGCCCAAGGGCTGGGTATTAACCTATTGGGAGCCGTTTTGGGCGGCGCGGCCGAGAACCTCGTAATGGTGGGTGGCACGCCGATTCTGGGGGTTCTCGCAATCATTATCTACGCACTGGCAGCAGCACCGCTTGGGAAGCGGTCGCAAATGCACGAGGTTTCAAGTGTTTCCTAGCACGCCGAACGTCGGCTCTTCCTCCGTTCCTGGCATCGAGTCGCGAACTCCGGCGCCAGCGTTCCTGAACCGGCGGACTTCGTTCCTTGTCGGTTTAGGCGGCTTGGTGGTGGATGGGCTTTTCCTGCGCCTTCGCGATTTCATCACCGTGCCCGCCGCAGGCTACGATACGAGTCGTGTAGGCTGATCGTCGATGGCAAGTAGGGAGTGATTCATGCAGAGCACCGAAGTTGTTACAGAGCACGCTTTGGCCGCCGGTGAAGTTCCTTCAGGTTCCGAGTGGTTCGCGCGGGGCATGTTTCCCTTATTTCTGGCTAGTTTCGTTGCCCTTTACTTCGAGCTGATCAATATCCGGTATCTTTCCACGGAAATCAGGATCTTTGGATATCTCAAGAACCTGGCGCTCATCGCCAGCTTCTTTGGTATTGGCTTGGGAATGGTCCTCGAACGGCCTCCCAAAGCTCTGAGACGCCTGTTCCCTTTGATTGCCGCGGTGCTTTTCCTTCTTATCGCATGCGCCCCGATTCTTAAGCTAACTCACTTGCCTATTCCCAGTGCTGACTACGTTATGTTCACTGATCAGCCGGCGGCGCCTAAAGGCCATTTGTTTATACCTTGGGTCATCCTGATGTTCCTCTTGTATCTGGTTTTTGTTCCTGCCGTCATGTACCTGGTTACGGCATTTTTCACTGTACTGGGTGGGATCGTCGGGCAATGTTTTAGCAGGGTCAGGCCCCTTCAAGGTTACGGAGTCAACCTGGCGGGAAGTCTTGCCGGCATTATTCTCTTTACACTGCTCTCCTTTTTGGGCCTGCCTCCGGTTATTTGGGTTCTGGTCGGGCTGTTGGCAGCTTCTCCTTTCTTCTTACGCCAGCGTTGGGCCCTGGTGGTATTCGGTTTGATCGTGTGCGCGATGGCGATCCCTCAGCCTCACACCTACTGGTCGCCCTACTATCGGATTTCCCTGGAAGCGGCTCCGCTCCTCCCAGGGTGGTCTCACCCGACGGCCTACGGAGTTGAGGTCAACCACGACTTTCATCAGACGATGCTTGATCTGTCGCCTGAATTCACCGCCCGATTTCCGGATGCTGAGCCGAACCGGTCCGCGCTTCCGAACTACGAGCTACCTTACCTCCTGGTTCCGCAACCCGGTCGGGTGTTGGTGGTGGGGGCGGGCACCGGCAATGACGTCGCTGCCGCGCTTCGGCATGGGGCGGCGCACGTGGACGCGGTGGAGATCGACCCCCTGATTCTTGGACTGGGACGGAAATTTCATCCGGAGCACCCTTACGATTCACCCCGGGTCACGGTGTTCGTGGACGACGCTCGCGCTTTCTTCAAGAAAACGAACCAGAAATATGATCTGATCGTCTTCGGCTACCTCGACTCCCAGACCCTTCTGACCAGCTTCTCTTCCGTCCGGCTCGACAACTACGTTTACACACTGGAGAGCCTTCGCGAGGCTCGAGGCCTCCTGCGCGAAAATGGCACGCTGGTGTTAGCCTTTGCAGCGGGCAGCAGATCTTTCCTCAAGGAAAGGCTCTTCGCGACCCTAGCGCGCGCCTTTAACTCGCCGCCGCGTGCTTACTTCACGGGCCTTGCCACTACGGGCGTAGCCTTCGTCGAGGGCAAGGGCGCCGAGTCGAACCTGATCCGAGAATTCCCCGAAATCAGCAAGGAACTTCAATCTGAGCAAGCTGGAACTCTCCTGGCGACTGACCACTGGCCGTTCCTGTACCTCGAGTCCCGAACAATTCCGTTCGCCATCTGGACCGTGCTTGCACTATTCCTCTACTTCGCCATAACAACCCTTCAGCGGGTGGCGCCCCTCCGGCTTCTGGCTACTCGTGAGGGCATGCACCTGTTTTTCCTGGGTGCGGGATTCATGCTTCTGGAAACCAAGGGAGTCACTGAGCTCTCGCTGCTTTTCGGCTCCACGTGGATTGTGAACGCCCTCGTCATCGCTGCCTTTCTATTCATGGGACTCGCTGCGAACACGTTGGTGATGGTTCGTCCTGTCTCGCGCCGCCTCGCTTACATAGGCCTGTTCGTCTTCTTGCTGCTTGGTATGTTTCTCCCCTACTCGCTCCTGGGAGGCCTTCCCACGCTGGAAAAACTGTTGGCGACTGCCGTGCTCGTAGGTCTTCCGGTGTTCTTTTCGGGCCTGGTGTTCTCACGCAGCTTCTGGGACGTTGCACGTCCAGCCCAGGCGCTCGGCATCAACCTGCTCGGGGCAGTAGTGGGTGGTGCACTGGAGAACCTGGTCATGGTGGGCGGTACGCCCGTGCTGGGTGTTCTTGCGATCATCATCTACGGCTTATCAGGCGCTTCGCTCGCCGCTCCTTCTCCGAGGCAGGAGGCGTAATGCCGGCTGGGCTCAACTCGCCCTGCGCGGCGTCCAGACGCGGGATTTTGTTGCTTCGTTCCCGTTGCACTTTTGGTACACTCAATTTTTTGCCGGGACCAGTAATTGCTCTGGCTGCACTTCGTGGGGCGCACTGGTTGGGCTCCTTCCCAGGCCCGGACGGAATGCTTTCATGGCCACCAGCACGGTGACGGACGCCCCTTGCATCGGCCCCCAGGCTCGAAGCTTGCCTCCACTGAAAAGGCTGACCTCGTTCCCCGCCTTGTTGGCCGCCTTTCTCGGGGCCGCGCTTTTCGTCCCCCTGCGAGAGTTTGACGTCGACCCGGATCTGTGGTGGCACATCAAGGTGGGCCAGGACATACTCACCACCCATCATCTCCCCACCGCGGACGCTTATTCTTTCACGGTGCACGGCACTCCGTGGGTGGCTTACGAATGGGTGGGCGAAGTGCTG
>Ga0181532_10001180_pt1 | contig 25648 bp, 24 predicted proteins | sample PEATcosm2014_Bin_33_FD_119768 | JGI IMG/M metagenome (GOLD analysis project Ga0181532, IMG submission 119768) | Peatland microbial communities from MTU Mesocosm Facility, Houghton, MI, USA - PEATcosm2014_Bin11_30_metaG | ecosystem: Environmental > Terrestrial > Soil > Wetlands > Peat | place... | reverse complement strand
GCCGATACTTCAACTTTTATAACGGCCGGAGGCCACACTCGAGCCTTGACGGCATGACACCAGATCAAGCTTACTTCACTCCGCTGCCCCTCCGCACGGCAGCCTAACCCCGGCAGACGCTCCCCTTATCGACGCGGAAAAGTTGTTCAGACAACCGGGACCAGCTCACGCACCTCCGACGCTTTTTAGGATCCACGCTGCATTTGATTGGCCTGGATGACAAGGGAGCGATCGTTTTTGCGCGAGAGCTTTCTCGGGGCAGCACAGCTTGCCAATGTATCGCAGTTGCCTGATCGGTATCGAGGCCGCCAGCGGTCGGTCGTAACGTGAAGCAGGTGGCCAACAGTTTATCCAAGTGTTGCCTTCCGGTGACGGTATTTCACTGGCCACTTTCGTAAGTTGGGCGCGGTTGCTGCGGAACAACGTTGATGAAAACTAGCTTCGGAGGATAACGATGGTTCATTTCTTTCGCGGTATGAAATTCGCCGCGGCCATTATGGCAATGGCAATGATGCTGCTGGGCACATCCACGCAGTCTCACGCACAAACTGGAATTGTCCACCTCAGGATCGTCAAAGCAGGATTCATTGTTGGCGTTGGTGGTGGTCACGGAACGTTGACCCATCATGGCCACACATATCGGCTGAGCATAGGGGGCATCGGCCTCGGCAGTCTTGGAATTGCCAGCGCGGACCTGAGGGGCACCGCCTCGAATTTATATAAGCCTGCGGACATTGCCGGCACCTATGGGGCAGCCGGCGCTGGAGGCACATTCGTTGGCGGCGCGGCTGTGGCGCGGCTGCAGAACGAGAAGGGTGTCGTCCTTGAACTGCACGGCGCACAGCTGGGCTTTCAAGTATCGCTCGGTCTGGCCGGAATGACTGTCACGCTTCGATAGGACTCGCCTTTGCGGGTTTCCTGACCAATGTGTGGCGGCAAAGCTTGGAGAGCGAACTCCAAGCTCTTTGCCATCTGTCTTCTGTTTCTTGCAGGCTGTGCCACTTTCAATCTTCCCGGGAATACGCCAGTAGCAGGCGGTTCAAATCCCATGGCGCAAGTGACGACGCCGGATGTCGGCGGGGATACCGCTATTGCGCTTGCGTTCTCCGGAGGAGGGACACGGGCTGCAGCCTTCGCCTATGGTGTCTTGCGTGGTCTCGATTGACTTCCGACAAAGGGCGGCAGAAGTTATTTGGAACGAGTTGTATTTGTATCAGGAGTATCGGGCGGATCTGTCACTGCTGCCTATTTTGGACTCAAGGGTCGTGCGGCGCTCGCCGATTTTCGTGAGCGTTTTTTGATACGCAATGCCGAAGAAGATCTGAGTACCAGCGTCAATCTGAGAAATATCGCGCAAGGCCTGGGTGGCGGAGTGAATGACGCCAGTAAACTGTCCGGTTGGCTCGATCGCAATCTCTTCGACCACGCGACCCCTACACAACGCACAGGCAACTATCTGAAATCAAATAATAATTTTGCGTCAGATCGCTGCACCGTTGCTGAGCTCGAAGAGTCAGTGTCTCCGAGAGTTGGTATTAATCCAGATGATCGGCTTGCCCTGCTGAGATAGATCGCCCAAGTCTGGCACCGACCCACGCCAGAACGACCTTGAAGCAAAACGACTCGAACCCCGGTGTCGCGTAGTACTTCAGGCCATAGTGCAAGACCCCGGACACCACTACGCTGATAATGAGCAAGATCACAAAGCTTATGAAACTCATCCCGATCATGTTGGATCCCCCTAGCTCGGATTGAGACAGAACTCGTGCCGAATTCCAGATGACCCTTGTAACCAGAAGCATGCACCTGTCGGACCGCATCGGCAATCGTCGTATCCGCCCCCAGCTCGGCAATCACCCTAATCGGAAACACTTTGGGTTCGTTTTGCCGAATTGGGGTTGACAGGCCAACTCAACCGTCATCGCTTTACCGCGGTTTTTACACTGGGCGGCTTCCGGAGGCGCACTCCAGGCCCTCCCCCGTTCTCGTCGCTGAACCCCGAGTTCGCGAATTCGAGCGCCTAATGAATTGCTCGATCATTTGCGCTCGTCACCGACGTTGATCCAAGTAGCTGTGCATCCTTGTGAATCTGATCTCCATTCTGCGAAAAGACAATTTTCACGTGTAATTATAATATTATTTCCCTCTAAGGTCGTACACCCAATTTGAGGAATGTTAGGCGACCTGCCGCGCCCAAACGATCTCGGCAACTAATGAAATGATTTCTTGATGGAGCGCGCGGCTTGTTCTTGCCTGATGCACAAAAGCTTCAGTGCCGATGCGCGCAACACCGGACCGCTTGCTCCTCACCCAGCTCTCGAGGGCCCTGCAATACGCGGCCGGGGCGCCGGAGCTGGCGCGCTCGAGATAGATTTGAGTCCCCTCACGAACAACAATCGTTTGAGGCATTTATCAATCATTGAGTCTAATCGGTCTTGAACTTCCAATTCTTTCATCAGGCAATCAACCGTCGCCTCTTCACCCATTTCTACCAGAGCGTATTGTTCGCCAAGCTCGTTACGCGCTTGGGTTTCTGCCGCACGCCATTTTTCGGTGAAAGTCCTGTCGAACTCAACGGACTCATCGGATTTCGGCATATCCATCCCGGGAACCATCGCATCGCGGATTTGTGTCATCCGGCGTTGGGCGAATTCCGCAGTTCGAAAGGTCGGAAGATTCTTCTTGCGCCAGAGGTAGTGCGCCATTGCCGCAACGATCTCGTCTTCAAGAACGCCATTAGGGGCGAATTCGGAAATCAATTCCTGATGCAGCTTTTGGAATTCCGCTGCGCTTTCGCCCGGGAGAATGCTCGTTGCGGAATAGGCCCCATGCTTAAGGGCGGGATGCCTATTTTTGATCTGGTCAGTCATCGAACGCTCCACAGCTCGATGTAAGTGACCAATGCACGCAAGCGGGCCGCGCGTTTTTTGGCGCGGTTGAATCTCGATTTCCGAGCTTCATTCTGCAAATTCGCCTCTTGGCCATCCCGATCGTTCAAGCCGTAAATGAACGCCGGTCCTTTGGAGGCGCAGCAGAAAACACGCCGCCACTGAGAGCCTGCCCCCTTTTTGCTGCCGCCTTCGCGACCTTGCCTGTGCCACCACCTGCGTGAGTACCCAGAGCGCGAGTTATAAACTAGTTGCCGGACGCCCGTCAACTAGTTTATAATGGGTCTATGAGCTCAGATGAAGCGCTTCGCCGCTACAGGAAGGGGCAGTTTACCGATCACGACATAACGCGCTGCACTGACGTATCCGTTCGGGCTTCGCGCGAAATGATCAAAATCGGCGCCGTTCGCACGGTCACCGAAAAGCGCGGTCGCGGACGCGTTCGCTTGTGCGACGCAACCGCGCTCAAGCGAACAGCCGCGATTGGAGCGATTAATCGGGCTGGCTTCAGCTTGGCGGTATCCGGGCAGATGGCCTACTTTTACCCCCTGCATTCGCTGCTCTATGACATTTGCGACCCGTGCAGGGTTCTCCTGCAAAATTCGGCGGCTGCTGATCCCAGGACCGGCCTTCCCCCGCGACTCGAACATCCGAAGGTCGATTGGTTCGATTGCGACAAGCCTGCAAAGGCTGATCCCGAAAGCGACTGGCTTCTAGAGATCTATGAGGGACGTTTCGTCGGGGCGATCTGGGACGCCAATGAGACACCAACTATCTTTGGCGATCTGCGCAATGAGGGCGCGAGCTTCGTTGCCTGGTTTCCATTCCGCCAGCGCGCTCACCGCATGGGCCGAGTCATCGATGCATTTGTGCAAGAACTGCCCCCTACAGTCGTGGACGCTTTTGAGGAATGGGAAAATCCAACCAAGTGGGACAAGGAGTTCAAACTTCTTGGCTACAAATATGAGAAACACGACAAGGATGACGATCCCCTCTGCATAGCTGCTGATGCTGCTGTCCGCAGCCCACTCTTCAAGACGACGATCAACGTCACGCTGACGATCAGGAAAGCCTTGCGCCGATATCTCGGCATTGAGCCGGCGGAGCCGGCTAATCGGTGAGCTGAAATGAAATCTACACTCCGCGGGTCGCCAATGGCGGATCAATACGCTCCTTGATTAGGAGCACGGCCGGAACCGCCCGGAATACGACGGAGTAGGATATGGTCCGCGCCAAAAAAACTCGACGATCTTCAGAATTACACCAGGCCCCTAGGGGCAACAGTACCGTCGGTTTCCCCATCGTCGACGTTCGTTTTGCCCGACGTTACCGCGACATCACCCACGCCATTATTGGCGACCAGGGTGGTGCTGATCATTGCTCCGAGAGTCGTCAACAATTGATCAGACGTTTCGCTGCTGCCGCTGTCCTCGCCGAGCAGTTGGAAGCGCAGCTGGCGCACGGCGAGCGGATCGACATCACAGCACATGCTTTGCTCACCTCGACCCTTGTGCGCATCGCGCAGTGCATCGGCATCGACCGCGCAGCAAGGAACACTACGCCCAGTTTGCGCAAATATCTTGCAGCCAAGACCACTGAGATAGAGGAGGTCGCCAAATGACGCAATCAGTTTCCATCCTCGATGCGATCGCCGACAACAACTTGTTCGCGCCGTGGTTCAAGAATCGCGCGACGTGGCAATCGTGGTTTGTGTTTCTCGCCGCCTTGTTCGCGCTGCCGATGACGCCGGATCAACTCGACGTCTATCGCCGTTGTACTGGCCGCACGACGTCGCCGACTGAGCCGGCAACAGAGGCTTGGTTGATCTGCGGCCGACGTGCTGGCAAAAGCTTTATTTTGGCGTTGTGCGCGGTTTTCACCGCATGCTTTCTGGACTGGGGCCCATATCTCGCACCGGGGGAGCGTGCGACCATCATGGTCATCGCCTCCGACCGCAAGCAGGCGCGCACGATCATCCGCTACATCGGTGCATTGCTGACCAGGGTACCGATGCTGGCGGAGTTGATCGAGCGCGAGACCCAAGACAGCTTCGACCTGAGCAACAGCGTCACGATCGAGGTACAGACCGCGTCTTACCGCTCGACGCGCGGCTATACGATCGCGGCGGCGTTGTGTGACGAGCTGGCATTCTGGCAGACCGACGATGCGGCCGAGCCAGACTATGAGATCCTCGCGGCGATCAAGCCCGGCATGGCGACGGTCCCCGGAGCGATGCTGTTGTGCGCGTCGTCACCATATGCGCGGCGTGGTTCGCTATTTGACGCACACCGCAAGCATTTCGGGAAGGACAACGATCCGATCTTGGTTTGGCAGGCCGACACGCGCACGATGAATCCCACCGTGCCGCAGAGCGTGATCGACGAAGCAATGGAGCGCGATCCCGCCAGCGCCGCTGCCGAGTACGGCGCCGAGTTTCGGCGCGACATCGAAAGCCTCATCCCCATCGAAGCGGTGCGCGCCTGCGTCAGCGCTGGCGTCTATGAGCGCGCGCCACACCACAGTATCACTTATCACGCTTTCTGCGATCCGTCGGGCGGCAGCGTTGACAGCATGGCATTGGCGATCGGCCACAAGGACTACGCCAAACAAACCACGGTGATTGATGCGCTGCGCGAAGTGCGAGCGCCATTCTCTCCCGAGGCCGTCGTTGATGAGTTTGCACAAATGCTAAGGAACTATCGCGTCACGCAGATCGTGGGCGACCACTACGCAGGTGAGTGGCCGGTTGAGCGGTTTGCAAAATTCGGCATCCGCTACGAGCCTTCGGCCAAGCCTAAGAGTACCTTGTATGCTGATCTGGTGCCGCTGATTAATTCGAAGCGCATCGATTTGTTGGACCACACGAAGCTGACAAACCAGTTGAGTGCTCTCGAACGGCGCACCGCTCGCAGTGGTCGCGACAGCATAGATCACCCGCCCGGCGCCCACGATGACGTCGCCAATGCAGTTGCCGGCGTGGCCAGCGCAGCCATCAACAAGTACGGTAATTTCGACCCCACCTACGCCGCTTTCCAGCCCGACTTCGTCGACTGGGATCGCCGGTAGGGCGTCGCGCAAAATCAACATAGCGGCGCGTCGCTTCGATTTAAGCCGGCGCCTGCCGTGAGGTGGTCTTTCCCATTCCCGCCGCTCGCAGAGCGCGGACCACTTATCATTTGAGGGAAAGGCCAACGCTCCAGGGCCAGACCGAGAGTAGCTACGGGGCCGGAGCGAAAGTAGATACAACAAGTCATTGGTCGACGGCGCAGACTGGCAAGACTTACGAACAAACCTTTTCTGCAGTGTCGCGGGACCGTAATCTTATGAGGCGGCTCTCACTGAATGATCTACAGCTCCAGAAACTGAACCAGCTTCATTTTTCGCGCCGGCTAACCATGTCGGCGCTGAGACCAACAGCTATCCGGCGGCCAGTTAGCCATTGCGATCCTTGGGACCGCCTCATAGCGTTTATTCCCTTGCCACTTCCGCAACCGGATGCCGGGTCCACAGCCGTTCTCGTCGAGGAAGTTAACGCCGGCTGATTCCACGGCAACCGAACGGGTCGCGACTTGCGGCGCGCGAGAGGGCGTGCGGCGCCACGAATGTTCGGAAGTCCAAATCGTCGAGACTTTGAAATATGGCGAACATTTTGGGTTCGTTTTGCCAAAATGGGGCGTTTGACGGGCGTTGCGGTGATATCGCGCGAGTAGGTTTTCATCGCCAATTTTTTATTGGGATCGTAGCCGGCAGCTCAGTCTCACTTGCGGTCTCGTGAACTTACCGCGCGCCGGACTGATTGATCCGTTAGACGCTGCTTTAGACGAGCCCCTGGTCCCCCGCCGTTTTCCTCTATCAACTCCACTCCAGCATTCTCAAGAGCTCTGCGAATGGCAGACGCGTTGGCAAATGTCATCGCCGTTTTTTCGTCATCCACCCAGCCTCCTAGGCCCGGACGCCGGGCTCATTGGCGACGGGGTCCTTCAACGCTTGCCTGTTTGCAAACGAACGCCGATTTCGCCGGCTTCATCATCGGTGAAGTGAATGCCGGCCTGTTCAAGGACTTTTTGTATCTTGAGGATCGTAGAGAAATTGCCCTTCATAACGCCTTCATTTTGCTCGATCCGCTGAAGTGTCGCTAGGCCAACCCCGGCGGCACGGGCAAGCTTACTTTGGCTCCAGCCCAGTAACGCTCGCGCCGCCCGGATTTGAGACGAATATCTCATCGATTTGCAGTGTTCTTGATTCGATCATGGTTGACAACTGCTCTATAATGATTGATATTAACTCGATAACGACTTAAATCTCATCGTAAACGACGTCATCGCTGCCTCCGGATCGCAGAGTGGCCCAAGTGGAGACTTGTCATGTCTGAAAGCAGAATTCCGCTTCCAAATATCAGCGCGGCTCGGTTGGAGCGTCGCGCATTCATCGGCGGCTCCGACGCCCGGATCGTCATGGGCGACGATCAAGCGGCCCTGCTGCGGCTGTGGCGGGAGAAGCGGGGGGAAGTCGAGCCGGAAGACCTCTCCGGAAACCTGATTGTCCAGCTTGGGGTGGTCACCGAACCCCTCAACCGCCACTGGTTCGAACGCGACACCGGCCAAGTCCTCACCGGGGTACAGCGTCGAGTGCGGCACCCGGTCGTGCGCTGGATGGCCGCGACCCTGGACGGCATCGTAGAGGCCACGGGAGCGGTTTTTGAGGCCAAATTCATGCTGCCCTGGTCATTCACTGAAGAGGGCGCGGCCGAAAAATATATGCCGCAGCTGCAGCACAACATGTGGGTCACCAACGCCAACCTGTCGGTGCTCTCGATCATCACCGGCGGCGGCAAATGGGTCGAGATCAGCATCGCGGCCGACCCGCTCTACCAGCATCTCCTGCTGACAGCGGAGAAGAAGTTCTGGCGCTGTGTCGAGAGTGGCGAGCCCCCTCGCGTCTTCGGTGTTGAGCCGCCGCGGCCGCGGATTGAGGCAGTCCGGATCGTCGACATGAGCGCCTCCAACTCCTGGGAGGAATTCGCCGGCGTGTTCCGCTCAACCCGCGCCGCCTTCCTGGAGCACGAGAAGGCTAAGACCGAACTGAAAGGCCTGATGCCGGAAGACGCCAAGGAGGCGATCGGCCACGGCGTTCGCGCCAAGCGCTCGAAATCCGGCGCCATCAGCTTCGACCTGCTCGAAACGGAGGGAAGCTATGCAGCGGTCCAGTGAATCGATCGGCGCCATTGCGGCGGCGTTGGCCAAAGCACAGGGCGAACTCACCAATCCGGAGAAATCGCTAGTAGCGACGATCCGGCCGGATGGCCATGGCGGGGCCGAACGGTCGTTCCGCTATGCCCCGCTGTCGAGCGGACTCGACATCGTGCGCAAGACCCTGAGCCAACACGAAATCGCCACGGTGCAAACCACAGCGATCGACCAGACCGCCGGCATCGTCAATCTCACCACCGTGCTGGCGCATGCTTCGGGGGAATGGATTGCTTCGGACTGGCCGGTCTGCGCCATCAGCGAAACAAAAACGCCGCACCGAATGGGTGCGGCGCTGACCTATGCCCGGCGTTATGCACTATTCACGTTGGTCGGTATTGCTGGGGAGGACGATCTCGACGCGCCCGACCTTAACGCACCAACGCCGGAAGGATCCGGAGTTGAGAAGCCGGTGCCGGCCAGCCAAGGCCGACTCAATGGCGGTCAAAGTCACTCCGCGCCACAAAATCCTAGCCGTCGTGGCGCAAAAGTGACCGTGAAACCCGCCGAACCCATCCTCGGTACCGAGGCGTCGGCCGCCTTGCGCGACCGGCTCGTGACGGAAGTTCAGGCAATTGGCTCATCTGACGACGCGACCACCTGGGCTCATCGAATCCTGAGCGCAAAGAACAGTTTGATCGCGGCGGACGCCCGACAGGTCGAGGACGCGTTCCAGGCCAGGCTGGCATCAGTCGGTACCGCTGCTGACATCAGCGACCCGCCGTTACCGCCGGTTCTATCCGCGCTCGAGCCTTCTTCGTCGGTTGAGCCGCGGTCCCCAGAACTCGCCGGGGAAACATCCGTTGCCAACGGTATCGACAAGAGCCAGTTGGTCCATCCCGAGCCGCGCCGTTTTCGCGACAGGGACCATGTCAAGTTCGTGGCCAGACAGCCGTGTCTGATTTGCGGCCGCAGACCCTCCGATGCCCATCATCTGCGGTTCGCGCAGCGCCGCGCGCTTGGGCGCAAGGTGAGCGACGAATTTATCGTCCCGCTGTGCCGGGGCCATCACCGTGAGGTCCATCGCTGTGGAAATGAACCCGGATGGTGGAAGAAGACCGGTATCGATCCGACCTTCCCCGCCCGCGCGCTGTGGCTTGAGACGCGTCCGCTACCGACAGCTTCGGACAAAACGGACCTCGAAGGCGCGACCTCGCTAGCCGCTATCGGCAAAGATCAGAGAAGCGACAAGCGTGATCGGTCGATCGGCAGACGAGGCCCAAAGTGCAAAACAAAGCCAATTACCACGGCTGGGCCCCAATGACGTCCTTCAGGCAGATCGAGGCCAACCGGCGCAACGCGTGCAAAAGCACTGGCCCAACTACCGAAGAAGGCAAGGAGCGCTCCCGCTGCAATGCGGTCCGCCACGGTTTGACCGCCGAGACCGTGATCGGTGCGCTAGAGGATGCGGAAGACTACAAAGCGTTCGAAGCAGCCATCATCGCTGACTATGATGCTCAATCGGCCGTGGAGCGAGAGCTGGTGCTGCGGTTAGCCAGTCTGCTATGGCGCCTGCGACGCGCCACGACGATGGAAACCGGCCTGTTCGAAATCCAAGCTGACTATCTGCGTGAGTTCAGGCAGGGCCACCAAACTCAACCGAATTCGAAGGAAATTATCTACGCAAGGTTCGGGTCGGCTGATCCTGCCGATGTCGACCCTGATCGAGCATCGCAGGGCATCCCATACGGAGCGGAAGCTCGGCCCAGCTCTGGGCCGCAATCCGTTGACCCCGTCATCGACCTCGCACGTTGCTTTTTGCGCCTGGCCAATCTGCCCAGCTACCCGCTCGATCGGCTTAGCCGGTATGAGGCCATCCTCTGGCGTCAGACCGGCCAGATCCTGTTTGCTCTCGATGCATTGGACCGTCGCAAACCACAAGAAAGAGCGCGCCGTGCCCGTATCGGTAACCGGCAACACCTGTCGGCCGATCGGCCTGACGACTACTGAGCCGCCGCACCCGCTTATTTGCGCGACTGACACAGAGCTCGGCCGAGACGGGCGAGCAATCGGAATAGATCGTTTGTTTCATCACCGCGTGGCCAGCCCCCTCTCCCCCATGCACGTACAATCCCGAAGTTCTTTGCCTCGTTGTCGGGCGCCAGACTACGAAATTACAGAGCGTGCACCGACGGGCGCCGAATGTTCAACGAGCCGTCGCGACCTTCCATTGCTAAACATTAATCCTTCCGCCACGTCGCAGTAATGCTGCTGCCTCTATTCGATCCCGCCAACACGGCGCCGCTCGATTTTGCGGAGGACGACCTCAGTCAAATTGCCGAGCCGTTGGACACCGCGTTGGCAGTCGCGCACGCCGATCCTGAAGCCCCGTCTGTTTGAGTGGCGGTTCCAAGAACCGAGTTACGTTCATGTCCGACGAAAGCGCTAACAAATCCGCACGGACGCCGCCTCGTTGCCCAAGCTGCGCTCAGCCCATGCGACTCGTCCGAAAAACGCTGCGTTTCCACGGATTGCCCGAACTATATACCTTTGAGTGCCGAACCTGTGACGTGTCGTTTACCCAGGAAGGAAACGCGATGATGTCCTGATTTGTTGCTGCGGATTGTCCAAGCTATGTTCGCAAGAACATCATATCACGTCCGATGAGACGCTCATTTTTCAAAGGAGCAACCGCGACTTTACGAATGAAACTGGGTTGTTGGGAATAATTGGTACAAACACCGCCAATTCTACAACACTGATTTGATGCTCTCTCGCTGCAGGATCATTTCGTAGAATTAATGCGCCCGAAAGGGCATCGTAAGGTTGATTTCGCCAATGGTCTCCCACAGGTGCCATCACGGCACGTTCGAAATCAACGGAGACCTCGTTATGACTGAGAGCAGTAATACTCCTCCCCAACATCGTAATGCCTTGAGCGCTCGTCGTCTGACGCTGCTCGGGTCCGTCGCCGGGCTTGGCCTAGCCGTACTGGTAGCCGGACCGACCGGCTATCTGCCGGTGAGATGGACAGCGTCCGCGCACGCGGCGGCCGACGCCGCGCAATCACCCGCCGGTTTTGCCGATATTGTTGCCAAGGTGAAACCCGCCGTGATTTCCGTCCGCGTCAAGGTCGACGAGTCCGCAAGGACGACGAATATGAATCGGAACGGCGATGATGAAAAGGCAATTCCATTCGAACCCGGTTCACCGATGGAAAAATTCTTCCGACAGTTCGGCTCGCCCGGCATGCCGAACGGAATGCCGCACGGTGAGCAAACCATCACAGGAGAAGGCTCCGGCTTCTTCATCTCGGCGGACGGTTATGCTGTGACCAATGATCACGTGGTTGATCACGCCAAGACGGTACAAGTTACTACTGATGATGGCGCAGTCTACAAGGCAAAGGTCGTCGGCACCGATCCGAAGACCGACCTTGCCCTGATCAAGGTTGATGCCGACAAAAGCCTTTCCTATGTGAAGTTCGCCGAGAGTGATCCCCGCGTCGGGGATTGGGTCGTCGCCGTCGGCAATCCGTTTGGTCTCGGTGGCACCGTCACCGCAGGCATCGTCTCGGCGCGCGGACGCGATATCGGTTCTGGGCCCTATGACGACTATATTCAGATCGACGCCCCGATCAATAAAGGCAACTCCGGCGGGCCGGCGTTCAATATGGACGGCAATGTGATCGGCGTGAACACCGCCATCTTTTCACCGTCCGGAGGCTCGGTCGGGATCGGTTTCGACATCCCGGCCGAGACTGCAAGGATGGTCGTGGCCCAGCTCAAAGAGCACGGCTACGTCGATCGCGCCTGGTTGGGTGTACAGATCCAACCGGTTACGGCCGACATTGCCGAAAGCCTTGGCTTGAAAAAGGCTGAAGGTGCGATCGTCGATCAGTCGCAACCCGATAGCCCGGCGGCCAAAGCCGAGATCGCGGCGGGTGACGTGATCACCGCTATCAACAGCACCCCGGTGAAGGACGCGCGCGACCTCGCCCGCAAGATTGGGATGATGGCGCCCGGCACCAGCGTCAAGCTCACACTGTTGCATAAGGGTGAGTTTAAGACCATGGATCTGGCGCTCGCCAAAATGCCTAATGAACAGCAGGCCAAGGCAGATACGGGAAGCGATGAGTCGGCGAATGGCCTACCACATCTTGGCCTAACACTCGCGCCAGCGAACGACGTTGCCGGCTCCGGCGGTCACGGTGTCGTAGTGATTGGTGTCGATCCCGATGGGCCTGCCGCGGAGCGCGGCGTCAAGACTGGCGACGTGATCCTCGATGTTGGCGGCAAGACGGTTAGCAACGCGGCCGATGTGCGAAAGGCGCTCACCGACGCGCGAAAGGAAGGCAAGCACGCCGTCCTGATGCGGGTGAAGACCGCGGAGGCGACGAGGTTCGTTGCGCTACCGATTGGAAAAGCCTGAAGTATTTCTGGCGAAACAAACTCAAGGGACGGGGTAAAACCCGTCCCTCCACTTTCGGATTCTCTTGTTCCCAGATCGGATACGGTGATCAGAGCCGTGTGGCCCGTAGCGTCTCGGATAAGAGGCAATAAACGTCTTGCCCTTCGCGCGTCACCCGACGGGCACCGGCAAAAGCCGGCCCCACTTCAGCCATTCTCAGCCACAGACCCACTGGTAGCCCCACGGAGACGCCGCGAAGCAACGCTCGGGCTCATTCCAGCCGCTAGGGCCGGAATTGCGCACCGCGGGCGCGGTAGCGGTTCCGCCGCGTGCACCTTTACCTCCACTTCCGCTACCCTGCGCCCACGACCCTGTCGCCATACATAGCGCAAGGCTTAATCCTACCGCGATCACTCCTAGTTGTTTCTTCATGTTCCAACTCGCTGTTATGTTACGTTTGCAGCCGCTTCTGTGAGCGAATGACGGTTCATTGCGCTCTGCGCGTTCGCTTCAGAACTGATGGAGCGAAAGTGACGCACATAGGGTAATCCGACCCGCGGGGTTCCGCAAGCACGCGCAATTAAAGCTTGTTTGCGTCCGACGACCGGGCGAGGCTCAGCCGGATCGCCGAATTGCCCTTCGCTGCACCAGTAACGCTGCGAACGAGGTGAACTCTTGAGACGGTAGTTCCGCTCGGTTGACTCAGCATAAACCGGCCATCCCCAGCGACTTCCGGCATTAGCTCAACTCCGGACGTATTGCTGTCCATCCACCGCCATGGTTGATTTTTTGTTAGGCCGGGTCAGGGGATGATTATTCTACGCTCGGCATCTCCGGACACATGTGCGACATTGCGCTTGCAGCCGATGTAGAGCGCGATAGCGGCGGGTTACGTTGCCACAGGCGGGAGGTTGCGAGATGGCATTCGACACGGATCGGATCGACGAGGCGGTGCTGGCGCTACTTTACCTTGGACGTCACGATGATTCGCGCGCGTGGAAAGGTTTTGATTGGGATGCGATGAACCGGCTGCATGAAAAAGGGATGATTGAGAATCCAGTCAGCAAGGCGAAATCGGTGGTGTTCACAACGGACGGGCTGCGCCGGTCAAGGGAGCTGTTCGAGGCGATGTTCACCAAATAGCTTGGGGCGGTAGTCCATAGTGGTCAGCGGTCATTCCTTACACGAATCTAGGACTACGTCTTACCCAGCTCAAGCGGCGAGATTCGTACACGCGACGCCCAGTCACCCAAAAACCAGGACGCTAGGCAAATATCTTCCACCGATCAAAAATGCTGGGTGATCTCTGGGCGCGCTGCACGACACTGAGAGGGAGTGCTTGGTAGCGACTAGATTACGTCGCACGTGAAGAAACCAGAAGCCAGCCACGTCAGAAATACGATCACCGGTCGATCCCTTGTAACAGTGGCAAATCTTGCTCGGCACAACCGCGGCGAACCGACTGATACCAACTCTCTGAGACGCTGACTCATCTGGCATCACGGCATAGAACTCGTAGTGCACAGGCAACTAGTTGAAATCAACGAATGATTTCTGTCCGATCCCTGCACGACGGCCAAACTCGATGAGTCTGCCTCTCCGAGAATTGGTATGAGTCCAAACACAGGGGCCTTCCATGAAGGAATTCTTGAAAGCCACGATCATCGGCGGAGTCCTGTTTCTCCTGCCCGTTGCTCTTGTGCTTCTTATTCTAGATCACGCAATGCGACTGGCGGGCACGGTAGCAGGGGCTGACAATCCCAAGTGAATCGCCGTAAAGGGCGTGCTGTCGAAGCGAGTGGAGTCGCAGCGGCGTTTTTGGCCCCTATACCCAAAATCCGGCAAGCCGTTCGAAGAACCAGAACGCTGCCACAGTGCCAACCCCATAGGCCGTGAAGGCCCGCAGCCGAGATTCAAAGATATCGGGAACTCGCAATTGCTTGGCCAATTGCATCACACCGAGAACCGCGGCGATGAAAGAAAGTTGCCCCACCTCGACGCCGACGTTGAAAGTGAGCAGCGCGAGGGGAATGTCGCCTTGTGGAAGGCCGATATCGATTAGCGCGCTGGCAAAGCCAAGGCCATGCAGAAGACCGAACGAAAACGCCACTGCCCAGGGCAAGCTGGCGGTCAAACTTGGCACCCCCCTCTGTCGCCGCAGGATCTCACTCGCTAGGAGAAGGATGCTGAGTGCGATGCAAGCTTCGACCGGCGGCCCCGGTATATGGAGGACACCCATCGTCGCCAGCGAAAGCGTGATCGAATGGGCGACAGTGAAACCTGTTACCGTCAACAGCAACATCCGCGTGCTGCTAACGATAAGAATGAGCCCGAGCACGAACAGAAGATGGTCAAAGCCAAACAAAATGTGCTCGATGCCATGCGACAGATAGGCGCCCGCGACCGCCAGCGGCCCTTGCGACGTCGCGATGTCGACCCAGGGTTGCGACGGGTGCACCAGCGTGGTTGAGTGAGTGCCGTCGAGCATCTGCGCGCGCACCAGCACGTCGGTGATTGTCAATTGCAGGCCCGCGAACTCGATACGCTCTCCCGCCAGTCCGTTCGGCCCCGCGTCGATCCAGCGACGTTCGACGAGCGAGTCTGCGAGCTCGCTCACAACGGGATCCTTCAGGTTTTTCACACGGTCCGGAAGCTTGAGGACGATCGGCAGCCGCATGCCCGCGAGCACCGGGGTGCGCCACAGGACGCTGAACTGTCCGGGCGCTGTCTCGTTGACCGCGAGATAGGCCGGGCGCGACTCGTGCGCCGACGCCGCAAGCGGCACAAGCAGCAATGCGAGTAGCTGCCCAGCGAGCAGCGACCCGAAGCCGTGCCGCCACCGCTTCACGAGCCACCCTCGCCGGATAAGGCGGGAATCTTCTTGCTGCGCGACGTGTCGCCGCTTGCCGATGCGTTCTCAGCCGGCGCGGGCAGCAACACCGTGTACTTCGCGCGCATGTCCTGGAACGCCTTCTGCCACGCCTGCGCCTTCTGCTCGGCGAGCCAAGCCTTCTTCACGTCGGCCTCAACCTCCTCGAACGCGGGCACGCGGTCGGGAATCAGCGTGTCGACGAACACGAGATGCCAACCGAATCCGGACTCGATCGGTCCTTGCCACGAGCCCGGCGACAACCTCGCGACGGCAAGCGCGAAATTGGGGCCGAACTCCTTCCCTAAGAACTCGGGTGCGCGGTCGCGGTAGTACTCCTGGAACATGAAAGCATCGGCGAGCGTCGCCGCGAGGCTCGAGTCCTCGGGCTGCCCGGCGAGCTTCGTCAGTGCGGCCGCTGCATCGTCACGCGCGCGCTCCCCGCGGCGATCGGGCGAGAAATAGAGATGGCGGAAACTGACGCGCGGCGGCAACGCGAACTGGTCGCGGTTCGCCTCGTACCATGTCCCGAGTTCCTCGGGCGTAGGCTCGCGCGCGGCGGCGACGTCCTCAGCGAGGAACTGCATCTTCTGCGCCATGCGGCGCATGACGATCGTGTCGTCCTTGTCGATTCCGAGCGCGAGCGCTTCGCGATAGAGGACCTCTTCGTGTACCTTGTCTTCGACCAGCTGTCGCAACTCCTCCGGCGTCGGGTCGCGCCGCCATTGCGACCGAAACACCAGAACCAGCTGCGAAAGGTCATCGATCGTCAGCCGAATCTGTTTTGACTGCTCGACACCACCGTCACCTCGGTGCGCGTAGGCGTACACGCCGAACAGTATGGCGCCCAGCAACAGGAAATGGACGAGCGGCTCACGTAAAAGGCGTTTCATCGCAGGAGAGACTCAATACAGTGGGCGATTGTCATTGCGGCAACACGGGAATCGCAGGACGTTCCGCGCTTGTCGGCTGATCCGGGGCACTGATCTCCGACACGTCTGAATCGATCAGGTTTCCGACCGGGCTTTGCCGCAAATAAACGAAGATCGCGACGCGCGATGCGAAATGTTGCCGAACATTCGATTTGATCAGCGCCAGGTATTCGGGCACCGCGCCCCAGTATTGCCAGGCCGCAAGATCCCGCGCGACGAGCCCGGCAAGCTCCTTGTGGTCCTGCATGAACAGGCGATAGGACTGGATGACGCGCTCGCGGGGGATTGCGTCATTCGCGTTCCCGAGCACGCTGAGGGCCAGGAGCACCCCTTCAAGCTCCCGCGTAGAGCGCAGGCGATCACCCAGGTATTTTGCGTCGACCCACGCCATGCGCGACGGCCCGCGCAGTTGCAGATCGGCGGCGATCATCGAGGCCAGATACGTCGCGTCGCGCGTTGTCCACAACGCCTCGAGTCGCAGCTCGAGAGCCGTGGCATCCCGTGCGTCGCCGGCGATGCCGAGCAGTAGCAGGTACATAGGTTGTCTGGCCGTGAGCTTTGGGTCAGCGAGCCAGCGCCGGATCGCAGGCGCGGCGAGGCGCGGTTTCGCCGCCACCAGCGCGGCGTAGGGCGCCGCCGCAAGCTCGCCGTAAGCTATCTCGGCGACTAGCGGCTCGCCGTGCTCGAGATACGGGAGCATCAGCGCGACGCGGGTTCGCCATTCGTCCGCATTCATGTCCGACGCGCGCTTTCCGGCGGCGATCTGGCGGAGCCAGCTTGCATGCTCGACGGCGATGGCGCCGACGCTGACCCACGTCGACCACGCTTCGTCGCGAACGAGGAGCAACGTGGCACTCGCGTCCACGACGAAATCCAGCGAGATCGCCTCCGCCGGGATGATCCCGCCCGCCGGTTGCTCGCCCTTGATCACGGCGACGACCCGGTAACCGCTTCCATCCGCGGACGACTGCGCCAGCACCGCGTGCGGCAAGTTGACGAGCTGCTGCGCCACCGACGACCGAAACGCCCCCAGGCAAAGCGGGCACGCGCTCGCGACGGAGCTCGCGCACAAGAACAGCACGGCGAAGAACCACCGCGTAATCGCCCGCGTTCCACGTCTTTCCCGCTGCTCGGGCACTACTTGACGCTCTTGTCCGTGAACCACGCCTTCACGTCGGTTTCTACCTTGCTCGCCATTGTCTCGATGAGCCGCCTGCGCAGCTGCTCGCGCAGCGCCTGGAACTTCTGCTGCTGCTCTGGGTTGATCAGTGGCTTCAACCTCTCGTCGAAGGAATCGCCGATCTCTCGTAGCCGCTCGACCTTGCGAACCGCGCTCAAGGAGCCATCCTTCTTCAAGGCCTCCAACTGCTTGAGCTCCTGCTCCAGGATCGGGACGACCTGCTGCCGCTGCTGCTCGGTGAGCCCAAGGGTGATCGAGAATTGGTTGACTACCTCGGTGAGCGGATTGATCGCGAACTTCGGCACTGGAACGATCTCGTAATTGGCGTAGCCGAACTCGTTGCTGCGCGCGGCGTAGTAGGTGTCGCCGAGCTTGTAGAACGTAAATGCGTACGGGTCTTGCGAGACGAAGGTGATGAGCTTGCCGCCCTCGATCTCGTAGGGGCTGGTCGTGCCTTGGTAGCCGTCACGCTCGACGTTGCCGTAACCGCTGGGCACGGAGGCATTCGTTCCGACGCGGAACAGGGTCGTTTGACCTTCGGCCGTGAAGCTCTGCCAGAACTGCTCGCCCGTCACGTTGTTCCGCAGCCAGTGGGCCTTGCCGACGATGAGGGTCTTCAGCTGCGCATCATTCAGGGCAGCGGCACCCTTTGTCTTCAGGTCGGGGACGGTCGTGCCCGCCTGGGCGCTCTTGCGGGCTTCCGCCGATGGCGTGTACCAGATGGGCGAGGTCCAGGCGCGTTCCTGACCGGTGAGGGGTACCACGTCGGGCGGCGGTAGTCCGGATCTCACCGCCTGGATGAGCGTCCAGCGCGGAGTCGGAATCTCCAGCACGCGCAGGTAGTAGAACGCGTGCAGGCTCGCATCGAACTCCGGGTCGGTCCACACGCCCTTGAGTTCCACCGAGCCCACGCTGTTCGTGTAGGTCGCCTTCTCGATATCCACGGTGCTCTGGATTGCCGGCACCCGGCGCGTCCACTTGTCGGGCTGGCGGTCGCCGGACCAGGTCACGTCGTAGATCTTCTCGAAGCTCTGGCCGTTCTGCGTCCAGCCTTTGATGATCTGGATGCGGTCGAGGTTGGCCGAGGTCGGGTCCTTCACCGCCCACACGATGAACGTCGGGGCCGTGCCCTTTCCGCCCGACGGCAGGGGCGGCAGGTCGGCGCCCATCGGCACGCCGCCCGCGTAGGATTGCTTCACCCAGTCGTCTGCGTTCACGATATCTTTGTTGAAACTCCATCCGCCGAAGAAGCGCACTTTAATGTGCGGGCCGCTGACGCCGAAAGTCTCCTTGCGGTACATCGCATCCCAGAGGGAGGCGCGCGTGTTCTCCTCCGCCCACACACCGGTCAGCCCGCCGGGGTTTTCCAGACGCACGTCCATGGTGCCGCCGATGAGTACGCCGGCAAAGCGCCGTTCGACCGAACCATCGGCATCGGCGTGAAGGCCGAAGAAATTGTCCTGGCGGTAGGGACTGCCGGTGTTGTGTGAGTCAGACCCGCCTGCCATGCCCAACTTGTACGGGTTGTAACCGCGCACATCCTGCATGGTGATGCCGTCCTTCAACGCCTGGCGCCCGAAGCTGCCCGTGATGTGGTCGATGCGGCCGACGTCGGCCGGTTGGCCGAGGATGGTCTGATACAGCTCGTAGCTGGCGAACTCGTCGGTGGGCGAGAGCAGCGGGTGGGTCTCCGACTGCCCCTTGCCCTGCTTGATCTCGACTAGGCGCTCGTTGCGGTCGCGCGCAGCCGCCCACGCGGCGTCGATCGGCCGCCCGGTGGTGTTGTCGATGTCGACTGGGTACATCCAGCCGTCGCTCACGTTGGCGTTGTGCGAGATGGCGAGCAGCTCGTTGCCTGCCTTGCGTTGCGCGTCCATCCAGTTCCACAGGTCCGTGGGGCGCTTGGAATCAAGCGCGCTGAATGGATAGTCAGGTACCTTGTCGCAGGCCCGGAAGAAGACGTTGCGGTGCAGGTTGCGATTGCCGGGCATCGACGTCCACTCGTACGAGCAGAACGCGGTGAACTTGCCGGGATGATTGTTCTCGTCGGCGATCCTGACGTTTTCCTTCCACACGGTGGACGTGATCTTCGGGTCCATGAACGCCTTCACTGGCGGGCTCGCAGCAAGCTTGAGCAGGTACGAGAAGACCCGGTTTTGCTCGGCCGAGCTGTTCGGATCCTTCATGATCAAAGGCTGCGCCTCGGGCAGCTTGCTCACGAATGATCCGGGCAAGTTGGCCTCCCTGGTGACGCCGACATACTCCGAGTGATCGGTCACGCCCATGAAATCGAGCGGCGTATCAATTTTAATGTCGTAGCCCAGTGGGTGCTTGATGGTCTGGCCCTGAGCGTACTTCAAGGCGTCGTCAGGACCGGTGATGCGGTTGCCCATGACCCACGCATCGACCGACCAGCTGGTGTGAATGTGGGTTTCACCGAAATAGGCGTTGCGCTCGGGATTGCGCTGTGCGGACGCGGACGAAGCAGCGAGGCCGAGAACGCCGGCTGCCAATACCGTCGCCGCCACGTAGTGTCGCTTTGATGTGGATTTCATCTTCACCTCCCAACGCAGCTACGACCGATGTGTCGCAGTGGGTAAAAAATAAACTTATCAATTGACGCGATCGCAAGTTCACCAACAGTAGACCTGCGAGCCGCATCATATTCCATGGTCGCTACTCGCGAATAACAAGAATGGTCCGAATCGCGGTGGAGAGCAACTACCAGCCATAGCAGGATGCCTCCAAGTGGGGTCGGAAACGCCCCTACTCAATTTAACCCCAGATCTGCCGCGCTACTGAGCGGCGCGTGGCTTGTTGATCCAAACGCGTGCGAGCAAAACTGCAAGCGCGACGTGGGTCGCGGCGGCCGGCCAAGGCAGGACGCCCACCGAAGCCGTGCTGAGACCGAGATAGACGAGATACGCGGTCACGAGGACGCTCAGCAGCAATAGTCCCTCAATCGTCGCGGTGGAGGTCTCGTCGCCCGGTCGCGGCAAGCATGCGAGCGCGAGGCCAAGCAAGGCCAATCCGGCAACCCTCCCCGTTTCCTGCCCTGGTTGCGTCAAGTCCGACGCTAACAGAAGCCGCGTCAGCAGCGAAGGGTTCGCGAAAAGCGCGATGCCCACCAGGACTTCGAACCCCGCAGCAACCGCGACCCACACCTTCTTCGAGTCCCTCGGCGACATGCAGCTATCCGACTCTCTTGATCGGCAGGTTCACATATTTGCCCTGAGCGCCTCTTCGATCGGCCAGTAATTCAGCGCATTGCATGCAAGTGACTTCACGATAACTACTCCAACCGCTTGGCGCAATGGACTTAGAGCGTCTGACCATCCCTATCCCTGGGCGTGCCGGGATACGTCGCTTCCTCTGCATCGTTGCCATAGATGCCAGCCTTTGCGCCCGCGGCCCGCTTCAGCCAGTTACCGTTACTGTCACCAAACAGTGCGCTGACGCGCCAACTGTTAATACCCTTACCGGCATTGGCTACGGCCTCTTCGACCTTTCTGACGCCTTCTTTCATACCCAAGGCGATCTCTAATTTGTCCTCCAGTGACAGGTCCTCGAAATTGAAGGTTTTACCCGATCCGACGCCAATACGCACAAGCTGGGCACGTACTCCGTTTCGTTCGCTTCCGCAGGTGCGAATTGCAGCGCAAAATCGAGATATTCGAAGAAGTTCGTCTTCACGAGTTCTTTGTCGAATTTCGGAAGTCGATTGCTGGCGCGGGTGGCGGCGATGGTTCGTTCAGGTATGCGGAGGCCATCTGCACATTGTAGCCGGCCTGGACCTTCTTCACGTTTTCGATTGGGCCGTAAGCGCGTTTAGTATTAAGACAGCATTTTGAAGTTAGGAAGCCAGGGCCATTATCGCGACCCTGGCTTATTGGCTGCGAGCTTATCGGTGGCTATTTGGCGTCTTGCGCCGCCTGATAAGCCGCTTCCAGCTTCTTCTTGTCATCACCGGTGAGCTTCGGGGGCTCCAGCGAGATCGTCAGCTTGTCGATCTTGCCGGTGAAGGCAAACGGCACCTGGTAATCCTTGTCATCCACCGACGTGCCGGTGTCGGACCCAATGTCGAAGGTCTCGTCCCAGGGCAAGACCAGTGGTACGGTTTTATCCATTTTCTCGGTCGCGACGACCTTGCCGTCGACGCTGAACGTACCCGTCCCCATGCACCCGATGCCGCTGATGTTGTTGAACGCCAGCGTCGCGAAACCCAGCCCGTCGTATTTGAAGTCGTAGACGAGGCTGTGCTTGCCGGGGCTCAGCGCCTCGGGCCCCTGCCACTTCACCAAGGCCGACGGCAACAACCGCTTGAGGCCGAGCAGATTCCAGGTGAACACCGGCTTGCCTTTGAGCAGGTAGAGCCCGAAGCCGCCCCACCTTCCACCTTCGGTCACGATTACGCCTTCGGCGCCCCCCTGGGGAATGTCGATGTCGGCGGTGATCGTGTACGACGTGTTGAGGATTTGCGGCGCGCCGCCATGCGGAATGCCGGTGATCGGAACGCCGGTATAGGTGTACACGAGTCTTCCGCCCGCGAGGTCGGGCCGCGGCAGGACCAGCCGCGTCGCGACCGAGGCGTCGAGCGGCAGCACCTGATATTTGGCGAACTCGGCGAACATCAGGTCTGTCATTTCCCGCAGCTTGGATGGATTCTGAGCGGCGACGTCGGTGTATTGCGTCCAGTCGTGACGAACGTCGTACAACTCGAACTTGTAGGCGCTGGCGGGGTTCAGGATCGCCTTGCCGAGGAGCTCCCACGGCGGGCGAACCGGCACGGCGCTCAGCATCCAGCCGTCATTGTAAAGGCCCTGCACGCCCATCATCTCGAAATACTGGATGTGATGCGGCGAAGGTGCGTCGGCATTGGCCTTGTCGAAGGTGTAAGCCAGGCTCACACCTTCGATCGGCTTCTGCGCGACGCCGTCGACCATGACGGGCTGCTGGAGGCCCGTAACGTCGAGGATGGTCGGCAGGATATCGATCACGTGATGGAACTGCCAGCGAATGCCGCCCTTGTCGGTGATGTGGCCGGGCCAGGAGATCGCCATGCCCTGACGGGTGCCGCCGAAGAAGGACGGAATCTGCTTCATCCATTTATAGGGCGTGTCGAAGGCCCAGGCCCACGGCACCGCGAAGTGCGGATAGGTCTGGTCGGTGCCCCAAGCGTCGTACCACTTCATCTGTTCATCGGCCTTCAATTCGAGGCCGTTGAACTGCATCACCTCGCTCGGCGTACCGTGGGGTGAGCCTTCAGCGGAGGCGCCGTTATCGCCGCTGATGAAGATGATCAGCGTGTTGTCGAGTTCGCCCATATCCTCGACCGCCTGGATCACCCGGCCGATCTCGTGATCGGTGTAGGCGAGATAGGCGGCGTAAACGTCGGCTTGACGGATGTAGAGCTTCTTTTCTTCATCCGTGGTCTGGTTCCAGCGCTTGAGGAACCCGTCCGGCCAAGGCGTCAACTTCGCGTCTTGCGGGATCACGCCGAGCTTCTTCTGATTGGCGAAGATCTGGTCGCGCAGGTCGTTCCAACCCTTGTCGAACAGATGCATGTCGCTGATCTTCTGCACCCATTCCGGCGTCGGATGATGCGGCGCATGCGTGCCGCCGGGCGTGAAGTGGACGAACCACTTCATGTCCGGATTGAGGTCGTGCAGCATGGTGAGCCATTTGATGGCGTCGTCCGCCTCGGCCGTCGTCAGGTTCCATTTCCCGTACTGGCCGGGTTGCTCGTAGGGATAGATTGCCTTGGTGTCGTTAAACAGGTTCGGCTGCCACTGGCTGGTGTCGCCACCGACGAAGCCGTAGAAATGATCAAACCCCAAGCCAGTCGGCCATTGGTCGAACGGTCCCGCCTCGGTCGCCACCCAATCGGGCACGTTGTGGTCCTTGCCGTACCAGGACGTGCGATAACCGTTGTCCTTCAGGATGCGCCCGATGGTCGCGCTTTCCTTGCCGATGATGCTGTTGTAGCCGGGGTAGCCGGTGGATTGCTCGGCAATGACGCCGAAGCCGACGGAATGGTGGTTGCGCCCTGTTAGTAGCGCCGCGCGGGTCGGCGAGCACAGCGACGTTGAGTGGAAGTTGGTGTAGCGCAGGCCCGCCGCTGCGATGCGGTCGAGCGCAGGCGTCGGAATGACGCCGCCGAAAGTCGAGGGCGCCGCGAACCCCACGTCGTCCGTCATGATCAGCAGGATGTTGGGTGCGCCCTTCGGCGGTACGATGGTAGCCGGCCATGACGGAGTTGATTGCGAAGCGTTGAGCTGAATATCGCCCTTGAACTGCTGCGGCGGCGCCGGCAAGTAGCGCCCGTCAATGGTTGTCGTGGCATTGGCCGAGCCCGGAGCCCCTGTGGTTTGCTGCACGTTTGGCGGATTCTGAACGCCAATGTTCTGTTGGGCCTGAGCGGCTATCGAGGTGAATGCCAACAACGCGCATCCCGCGAGCAGGCCACGCGGTACTCCAATAATCGCCTTCGTTGGATCGCTCATTTGCTCACTCCATAATGTCAGCACTGAAGATGCTGATTTCTCGCAGCAAGAGGGATCCCCGCGGTGAGGACAGAGGCACAGGTGATCCCTCGATGTCTGCTTACGACATTTCGCTCCCTGCTCCATTCTTGGGGCTAGAACGTCGGCTGAAATAAGCAGATGACTGGTTTTTATGACTCTGAATGGCTGTTGGTATCTTAGTAGCACGGCGGATAGGGGTAATAGCCGCAGGCCGGCGGCGGATAACCATACGGCGCACCGTAGGCTGCAGCAGCACCAGCTGCCGCGCCTGCGTACATGGCACCGCGAAATGCAGTTCGGCGCGCCACGCCGGCAAACGACAGCGGCGTGAACGGCCTACCAATAATGTCGATGAAAACGGCGGCGGGGCCGTCGGCACCCGTCAGATCGCCCTCCAATACCTGAACGTCGAAGGTCAATTTGTCGACATCCATCTTCGGTGATTTCAGGACGACAACGACGTCACGAACCGATGAACCATCTTTGCTCAAGACCGACACGGTCGCATTGGGTGGATCCTTGCCAAAGCTATCGTTTCCTGCCCATTCCTCGAGCAGGCTCGCAGTGGTCGCGTGCCCAGCCGCTCTCACGGGCCGGTCGGCGAAAACGATGGAATTCGGCGAAATGCCCATCAGTGTGAGGGTCTGGCCCTGTAAACTGGCGCCGCGAGAATTCATAACGATGAGTGAAGGCACTATTTGTGGCTTGGCCGAACTCGGCGCGCCAATTGTCTTCATTGCTGGCGCGGGTGACGCGGCTGGCGCATTCTGAGCGAGCGAATATTCAGGCACGCAGAATATGCCAACGACAGCAACAATCATGGCTGCAGCGTGGATTAATCTCATGACACTTTTCCCTTTCCTCTGCTCGCGATGCGAGCGCAGTATTCGCCACTCTTGATCACGTTGCCGAAGTTCGACGGGCGTGGCGGAAGTTGCTTCCGTCGATGTCGCGGTGACGAGGCGATAAGCAATGCTTGCGGTTAGTACCGTTCAAAATGGCGGGTGTCCGTGGACAGGACGCCCGCCATGTTGTTGGTTCCAGCCGTAAGCTTCTACTCATCGGCATCGCAATTCTCCAACTATCAATTTGTCACCTACACTGCCGGGTTTTTCAAACCACACACTGAGCAGCGAAATATACTGCGTCGTACCATCATCGATAGACTCTGCGGTGGACATAAGCCCCTCTCCTCGCGACGTAAGGATGTCGGACGACCGCGGCGCCACCGCGTACGCCAACGCAGCCGGCCCGATACACTCCGGCCGCGCAAACGACGGCATTCGCATCGGCTGCGAAAATCATCATCGCCAAGCAAACCATGAAGAAAGAGACCACGTATTTCATTTTGCATCTCCCAAAGATTGATTGGTGAGGGCGCGTGATGCGTGTCAGAAACATTCCAGCTGCTCCGTACGACATTTTCATGAACACGCGCGCTGCAGTCTACGCAAATTCGGAAACGCGGCATCACTAACCCGTGACCGGGGGGTTTGCTGCTGTTGCGTCATGCCAAGACCGAGCGCGCCAAGCCCAGCGAGCGTGACCGCGATCGCATGCTAACGACGCGGGGCCGCGCCGACGCGACCGTTATCGGCAGCCACATCGCTCGTCTTGGTCTCGTGCCGGACCTTGTCCTCGTATCGCCGGCAACGCGCT
>Ga0181532_10001179_pt1 | contig 25650 bp, 27 predicted proteins | sample PEATcosm2014_Bin_33_FD_119768 | JGI IMG/M metagenome (GOLD analysis project Ga0181532, IMG submission 119768) | Peatland microbial communities from MTU Mesocosm Facility, Houghton, MI, USA - PEATcosm2014_Bin11_30_metaG | ecosystem: Environmental > Terrestrial > Soil > Wetlands > Peat | place... | reverse complement strand
GCCGCTTGCCTTCAGCAGCGGCTGTCGATTTCAAAGCTGAGACCAAATCCGGCTTGGTGCTCTGCAGCGCCGGAGCCAGTCCAAACAAAACGACGCTGGCTACGGAAACCACGAGCGTAAACAGAAGTACCTGACGATCGAGCCTCACATCCATCACCAAAGGCACGTCGGCCGGGATGCGCATTTGCGAAAACAGATGCGCGCCCGCTTGAGCCACCACGAGTCCCAGCACGCCGCCCAAGATCGCGATCACCAGGCTTTCTGTCAACAACTGACGGATCAATCGGCTGCGCTTTGCTCCCATTGCCAACCGCACGGCGATTTCGCGCGAACGGCCTGAGGCACGGCTCAGCATCAGGTTCATCACATTGGCGCAAGCAATCAGCAGCACCATCGCGGCCAGCGCCAACAGGAAGAGGCAAAGCATGGTGGTGATTGGAACCGAGGTCAATTGGTTCATCCGGTAGGTCGCAACCACCATCGAGCAAGTGCCGTTTGCCTTCGGATATGACTGGGCGAGTTGCTGGCTGATCAGCCGCGCTTCAGCCGCGGCTTGACGAACACCGACTCCGGGCTTCAGCCGTCCATAAACCGTCAGTAATCGGAGGTCGCGTGCTTCCAGCTCGTTCTGCATCGACCCTGCCAGTGCTGGCTGCATCGCCAGCGGGACATATAAGTCGGCACGGATGGCATTATTCGGGCCAGTGAAGGATTCGGGAGCCACGCCAATCACCGTAAAAGGGAGACCATTAAGTAGAATGTCTTTCCCGATTACGTCAGCGTTCGAGGCAAAATCGGTTCTCCAGAGATCATGCCCCAGCACGACTACTGCATTACGCCCGCGCACTTTGTCCTCGTCATCACGAAAGCCGCGCCCCAATTCCGGGCTCACGCCCAGAACGTTGAAGAAACTCCCGTTCACCAGCGCCCCGAATTTCATCTCGGGCGGTGCTGTCTTATCGGAGGCAAAGCCGAACTGCATGTATTGGGAAGCAGACAAACCGGCGAAGGAATTGTTTCTCTTCTGCAGGTCGTCGAAGTCTGGGTACGACAGAGGAGAATAGTCGGTGAGTCCACCGCCCCCGAGGCTCTCGCCGCGTAATTGTGACTGGATAATGATGATTCCAGAAGCATCGGGCACGGGCAGCGGACGAAGCAGCATGAACGACGCAAAGCTGAAGATTGCGGAGGTGGCTCCGATTCCCAAAGCCAGAGATACGATGGCGACGATTGCGAAGCCGGGATTGTGCTTTAGCGTGCGAAAGGCATATCGCAGATCCTGAAAGAGGGTGCTCATTTCTACCCCTCCAAGCTGTCAGCTGCGAACAAAGACGCTTGTCCCCAATCGTGCTGGCGGCGGAAGACCGACTGTGGATTGCTTCATTTTCATTGCTACCATCATGAGAGTTCTAGCGCTCCCTTTCTGTGACAGGCGTCACAGCGTGGGGGAAAGGCCCACTCAGATTGAACGCACCTTCTGTGCCAGTCGACTCACTCATCAATATGTTGAAAGTTCGAGGTTAGCGGCAGTGGATACCGTTTTGGGACCACAGACTTGTCTCATTTCGCGACAATACTGTCCGCAAGCAGAACAGTACATCCTTCACTCCTGATCGATGCCGGGTAGGAGCGAATGGACCAGAGGCTTAGTCGCCCAGCGTTAATCGTCGTCAACTAAATCCGTATCGGGAGACAAGCTCGCATATTCATGACTTGTTAATAATCAAGCTGGCGGAGGTCGACTAGCTTAGAGACGTATTCCAAGCTCAAAATATGACTTGGTTGGGAGGCATCTGGATGGAGAAGCCATTTGCCGAAACCGAAAGGTCTCCGTGGACAACCCTGTACCGAGTGGGCGGCCTATGTGCGCTGACCGCCGCCGCCCTGGAAGTCGCTGCCGTCTTTCTCAGTATCATCTTCACGCGCAGGTTCGCCGGTCCTGCATCTGACGCCGTCGTGGAGTGGTTCACGCTCCTCCATGACCATCGATTCGTGGGGCTTATCTACCTCGGTATCCTGGACCTTGTCGCCATTGCTCTCATGAGCGTGATGTTCCTCGCCTTGTGTGTGGCCCTTCGACGAAATCACGAGTCTTCCATGGCAGTTGCTGGTGCGCTCGCATTCCTGGGAATAGCCGTCTACCTCGCGACCACCACCGTTTTTCCTGTGCTTTCTCTGAGCGACCAATATGAGACGGCGACAACCGATGCTCAGCGAAGCCAGTTAGTGGCGGCAGGCCATGCAGTGCTTTCTATAGGTGGGATAGGCACCGGTGCTTATATGGCATTTCTACTCATGGGCATTGCCGGCCTGATGATCTCGGTGGTCATGCTACGGACGAGCATCTTCAGCCGGGTTGCGGCGTACTCGGGGATCGTGGCGAACGTCGCCACGCTGGCTTACTATTTGGTATCGCTGGTTGCACCCTCCGCTGCTCTCTTCTTCCTTTGGATTTCTGGCCTGCTGTTCCTGATTTGGATGATCCTGGTCGGCTACAGACTATTGACGTACACGCCATCGTCCTAGTGAAAAGAAGGCAGCGATGTTAGGTGACAGCACACCTGGTGGAGTGATGATCAACAACAGCGAACCCGGCCGGTGGGCGCTGTGGCTCAGCTTCCCGCTGGCAGTCCTGCTTGCTATCGCTTGTCTCGGAGGACTGTTTCTTCCCTCCACCTATGCAAACGAGACAAAAATGCAGGCTGCTCTGGTCGTCGGAAACGACGCGGGGAACCTGTTAGTCATCGCGCCCATCCTGGTGATCACCGCCATCCTAGTTCTTCGTGGCTCGATTGCGGCACGACTGGTGTGGATGGGAACTCTTGCCTACCTCGTCTACGATTTCCTGAACTACGCACTCGCCATTCACTTCAACTCCATGTTTTTGGTGTACTGCGGCATTCTGGGGCTCAGTTGCTACACTTTCGCGGGAAGTCTGCTGCCGCTGCCACTTCCGGAGATTGCCCGCCGCTTCGGTCCGCGCACTCCCGTGAAAACCACAGCGATCATGCTCCTGCTAATGAGCATGGTTACCGTTTCCCACTGGCTAAGGGATATCATTCCCGCCCTGCTCGCGCGCCACGTGCCGCAAGCCGTCCGCGATTCCGGCCTCTCGACGGAAGGGGTCGCGGCGCTGGACCTGGCTTTCGGCGTGCCGGCCTTTATGATTACCGCAATCCTGCTGCTCCGGCGCAAACCGTTGGGCTTCGCTCTCGGCCCGATTGTGCTGACCTTTCTGTCCCTCAGCAGCCTGGTGCTAGCCCCGATGGGAATAGCGATGGCCACGCGCGGCTTTGAAACGGGTCACGCTCTGTTCGCGATCGGCTCGGGGATTGCAACAGGCAGCGCCGTCTTGCTGGCGTTATCATTGCGGTCACAAAAAGCAGACTGTAGAAGTTCTCCCAAGTCACGGACAGCACAGTAGCTATACTTGCTGCCACGGCGGGCTTGCGGCCGTGCGAGGTTACCCAAAGGTCTTGTCTGGGAAGTTTCAACCGATAAGTAACGAAAAACGCCCAAGGGTCTAGGGATGCCATTGGGTACATCTCGCAGCGGCCATCCACTTGAGCGAGTAGTAGCGATCTCCGAAAAGCGACCAGCTGTTGCGGCTTGCCAAACCCTGCACCACGTCGTCTTTGTGCACAACAATCGGGCCCGTGATCTGCACCTTATGGCCATTTGCCGGTGACCTGTCTGCTGCCATCGAGAATGCTGCCACTGCCGTCACGAAATAAATGCGAGCCACTGATAAGAATGCGGAACGCAACGTTCCAGGTGTTACATGCGGCCTCTTCCTCCAGACGAATATGGGTATGACAACCAGGGGAGCGGCAGGGCTTCTTGCGTGCTAAGCAATCTCTCGCCATGAATAGAGCAAGTCATCAGCCAACCTCGAAGTATGTTGATGTGAGCACTATTGACCAGAAAACATGGAACTTGTTGTGCTGGAATAACACCGGTCTGCTTCCGACAGTCGTCGGCAAAACTGCCAACATTTCGGCAGCGTGGGGCACTGCGCCTTTCGTGAAAGCCAAAGCATCTCAACGAATTAGCCTCGCCTCCCTTCGGCAAGGCAGTTGCATCTTGATAGAAGCAATTCCAAGAGGCGAACGGGAAGGTGATGAAAAACATGCTGCGGAGATTGGGTCAATCTACGAGTTGGAGTATCGAGGCCAAGCTCATTCGTCAATCAATGGGATGGGCGGTCACGTCGGCAATTGTAGAAGTGCTTGTGTGTGCGCTGCTGATTTTAGATTCAGGCTCCGCACGGGCCCAAGTTCGCACCGCAGTCGCGACGGAGCCTAACGCTCTGCCAACCCTCGTCATTGGATTCATGGGCGGGTTTGTTCACAGCGACGATCTCCGGCACTCGGAAGCGCAGCTCGCCCAACGTCTTCAGCGAAGCTATGGCGATCGCGTTACAGTTGAGATGTTCGAGAACCGCCAAACAGCCCAGGCTCATGAAGCCATCGTCGATTGGCTCACCAGATTGGGCGACGCCAGAGTCACGGATGTGGGGCCACCACCCCAGATCGTTCTATTCGGTCATAGTTGGGGAGCGTCGGCCGTTGTCTATCTCTGTCGCGAATTGGAGCGCGAGGGAATCCGAGTCTCGCTTACCGTCCAGGTTGACAGCGTTAGAAAACACGGCGAGGATGACTCGCTGATCCCGGCCAATGTCGCCGAGGCGGCCAACTTCTATCAACCCAACGGCATTCTGCACGGCCAATCGATGATCAGGGCCGCAGATCCCTCACGTACTACGATCCTGGGCAATTATCGTTTTGCTTATCAACATGAACCTGCAGCGTGTCATGCATACCCGTGGTACACCCGCCTCCTGTTCAAAGGCCACACTGCGATTGAATGCGATCCACGGGTTTGGTCACGCGTTGAGACCATGATTGAAAACCGCTTGCCAATTACGCGCACGCCTGAAGCTGCGGCCTACTCTGCTCCCGTCCTCGACATAGAGGTCATCCCAGATTTCTTGGCGCTGTAACCCCGGGCACATCCTCGTTGGATGTATCTCCGGTTTCGATAGGTCATGGTGGAAAGGACTTGTTGCCATGCCGAACACCTCAAGTCACTCCGGTGTGCCGCACAACAAGTCTGTTCTGGCAATGAAAAGTAGAGGAAGGAAAGTTAACGACGCGATGAGAGGACCCCACGAAAATCCGACAGGTTTGGGCATTTCTGGAAGCGGCTTCTCCATTTATCAATGAGTTAGGCGGGATAATGAACTGACTCTTAATCAGTAGGTTGAAGGTTCGATTCCTTCCGCGCTCACCACCTAGTGCCTTATATCCACTCTGGGCATATCTTCGTTTCACCTTGCGTGGCTGAGAGGCCCCTTGGGAATCCAGCGAACCTCCTGCAAAGGCTTTGGTCTGTGCCCAGACAAAGATGTCATCGCTTCGCTGTCATCGGCATTCGACGGACCCATGCTCATTTCTTTCTCGTTGCTGTATAGTATTTGCTTTATGCTCCCGCGTCGAAACTGGGGGAGCGTCGAGCATAGGAGGCGGCACCGGTTTTGACTGGCCTTGCCACAACCCCTCAGCCGAGATTGACCATCAGAGAATTTAAGGAGAGAACATGGAATGGACTAGCCCGCAATTTGAAGAAGTTTGTTTGAACTGCGAGATTAACTGCTACGCCAACGCGGAACTGTAAACTAAGCGATGCGCATTGAGATTCTGGCTCCGACGCGAGGGTGAACTTCCGCAGTGGAATTGCAACTGCCGAAAACTGTCGGTCCCTGCGAGCGGAGGTTTTTCTTGGAAGCCACTGACCCCCTCTGCTCGCTATCGATCGACCATCGCCTGATTGACGCCGCGCGGAGTGTTGCAGATAGCGACGCCGCACAGTCTCCTGGTCGTATAGAAGCAGCAAGCGGTGATGGCTGATACGACGACATCGGCCACCCAATCCGACCAGCAGCGCCCCGGTATGTTCAATACATTTCGCGCGCTACGCCATCGCAACTTCCGGCTGCTTTGGGTCGGACTGGCCATCTCTGCGGTCGGCACCTGGATGCAGATCGTCGCCCAGAGCCTGCTTGTTCTGAGGATCACCCACGGGTCGGCATTCGCCTTGGGCACCGTCTCGCTCGCCCAGGCCTTGGCATTTTTCTTTTTTGCGCTCGTCGGCGGGAGCGTTGCCGATCGCGTCGATAAGCGCCGCCTTCTTATCTTTACTCAAAGTAGCTGCGCGGCATTGGCTATTTTGTTAGGTTTCTTTACACTCTTCGGCGTCATCCGGCTCTGGATGATTCTGATCCTTGCATTCCTGAACGGAACTCTGCTGAGCTTTGATCAGCCCGCACGCGGCGCGCTCATTCCAGTACTTGTTCCCACGGAAAGTCTGGGAAACGCCATTAGCTTGCAGGCGATGACCTTCAACGGGGCGGCGACGCTTGGACCGGCGTTGGCAGGACTTGGTGTGGCCACACTTGGTTATGCCGGCAACTTCTTTCTAAACGGTGCCAGCTTCCTGGGAGTGCTGATTGCTCTCTACAGCATGCGCGTGCCCGGCGAACCGCCCCATCACCAATCGACCTTCCGGGCGATTCGCGACGCGCTCGGCACGGTCCGGCGGGACACCATCTTGCCATGGGTCTTATCCGGATACGCTGCGCTGCTCTTTCTGGGACCGTCGTCCGCGTTGATCCTGCCCGTTTTCGCGGTGAAGATTCTTCACGTTGGCCCGGAACGTCTCGGCTTGCTGTTCTCTGCAGCTGGCGTCGGAACCATATTGGGCGCGTTGTTCCTGGCTTCTCTGGGCAGCAATCCACGAAGAGGCCCTATTTACCTGGCCGGGATTTTCATCTGGGTTGCGGCGCTAACGGGATTTGCCCTTAGCGCACGGTTCTGGATTTCCATGACCGCGCTACTCGTCTTTGGACTTGGTCAGACGCTCGCCGGAACGACAACTATTACGCTATTGCAAACCCGCGCACCGCAGCAGATGAGAGGACGACTGATGAGCCTGAACACGCTGCTCATTATGGGCATTCGCCCGTTAGGTGATTTCCCGGCCGGCGCCTTGATTGCGGGAATAGGAGCTCCGGGAACGGTCTTACTGAGTGCCGGCCTAGTGGGGCTTTACGGACTAGGGCTTGCGATGCGGCCCGCGATACGTTCAACCTAGTCTGCCGCAATGTTTGCCGACCGCTCCTCGCCTCGTACCGGCAGGCTCTCGCCGCCGTCGCCGATCAGAATCGAAAGTCGAAACGACGGAAAATCGTAACTATACGGGTGTGGACCGGTCAGTGTTGTCCGAACTTACGTGCTTCGAAATCTAGAGTAAATTGCATCGGTCGACCGGCTTTTGAAAGACATGCTTCGAGGAGGCAGCCAATCTCACCTAAGTCACGACGCATCCATCCTTCCTAACCCAATGCCGAGCACCGCCCCAACAATTACGTCGGTGGCGTAGTGATAACCGTCATAAACCGCGCCCACGCACATCAGCAGCACAGGAACCAACAGCCACGGCGCAAAGCGCGGCAGAAATCGATAGGCACACATCAACACAACGAAGGCCATCATGATGTGGGAACTGGGGAAGGCATTTCCGTGCACGCCGGCGTGATTCTGGACCATGCGTACTAAGTGCTGGAATAGGCCGCCTCCTGCGGCTCCGATCTGCTGCACCCCGGCGCGATTTGCTGGGCTCTGGGTTGGGAAGAGGAGGTAGAGGATGTAACAAATCACGTATCCCACACTGAGGGAGGCAGTCAGTTTACGAAATCCTCCTATGAATGGCGGGCGCTTGCGCCAAGCCCACAGCAGACCTCCCACAATCGGGTACAAGGGATAAAATGCGAAGTAGCCGAACTCGAGAAATTCGATCAGCCAGCTGCGCGCGTGGGCGTGCATCCACTCCATCGGCGGCGTGCGGAAGAGCAGCGATTCCAACGCGACGATGTGTTCACTTTGCCAGGTCCCGCGAACGGCAAGCGAAAGGAAGGAAATCTCCTGGAAGACCGTCACAAAGAAGACCGCAGGAAGCCAGTCATGCGCAAATTCCCAGGCCTCGCCACTGACGCTCTTGGAGGCGATGAGCACGATAGCCGCCATTGAGCACAAATTCCACACCACATATTCCGGCCAGTGCAGCACACGGTCGTGGCGCACGCACACGAGAAGCGTCAATGCAAAATGCACCGCGAGATATATGCGGTCAGGTAGGTTCATTCTTTAGCAAGCATACAGGTGTAACGTCTTCCTACATTTTGAGCTAACCATTCGGATAGCTGCGGTGCTGATGGGATAGCCCCGTCAGGTCCGAGCTCTCTGATCCGGGGGTATCCCCACAACTCGTCGCCGTCCATCCCGACGCCAAATTACATGCCTGCAAGGTATTGCGAAGTTGAGGATCTCGCTCTGGGTTGTGACCCGGCTTTGGAACCTGAGATGCCCTTCCATTGCCAGGCCCCTGTTCTAAGGAGGAGAGTATGAAGTCTCTTAGGTTTTTGACGCTCCTGATCGCTGTCGCCGCTGTTGCCGTCTGTCCGGCCCGGGTTTACGGTCAGCAAGAAGTCGATCCCGACCATTTTGATCAACCGATCGCCCAAAGCCGCAGCTCGCATAATGTGGCTAAGGCGGCACCCACCCACCATCACCCGCAATCTGCGAATGCAAGAATTGCAAGTCGACATGCGGGCAGCAAAGCGCACCACCATTCGGGGCGGGTTGTCGGCTAATCGGTGAGCTATCGTTAGGGTTTGATTTTCTCAATCGAGGTCGATTGCAATGACTGCATTGCTGTGCTTGAGCAGCCTGCCGAAAAAGTCGCCGACAGCTTTCAGCCAGTACTTGCGGCGCAGCAACTGCTGTCCACGCACAGCTTCCTCAGTACCGCAAATTCGTGCTCGCCCGTCCACCCAGGCGCCCCGCAGGTTGCCGCGCACGTCGCACGGTGCGACGCGGACCTTCGAGCTGTTGCGGATACGCTTCACTTTGCCCGCGCCAGCCTCGGAATAAACATAGAACACATCCGGCCCTGACGGTTTGCCCGATTGGGCAGCCGCTTGTGCAAACCACACCGGCGTGCGAACGCCTATTCCGCTTTTGCGGAAGGTTTCGAGATTCAGGTATTTCGCATTGGCAAACTGAGCGACCGCATCGGGCATGAAGCGTGCCTCCGTCTGGAGATGAGGTTACCGCATCAGAACCGTGTTCTGCTTTGTGCAATTCAACCGGGCACACGACCCCGGGTGGAATCGCGTACCGCTCGGCAATTCACCAGCAAGATGGTGCAGTTCACCCGTGGATTGAAGCGCTTCATCATTGCAAGGATGTTGTCGTTCTCGCTTTTGCGACGCATCAGCGATGGGGCTCGCCTTTACATTCTCTGCTCGTCTGAGTCACAATACTGCTCCGGCAGAATTCCTGCTGCCATCGAGGATTATGTTGAAGTTGCGCGCGTGGCTATTTCTCTTGTTGTTCGTGCACGTTGTACTGCACCCTTGGGTGCATGCGATGGGCACAGCCAAGCCAGCGAGCGCGGCCGTGGTGGTAAGCAGCAATTTAACTCCATCGGGAAGCAGCCTCATCGGTGGCGATCAATGCGAATTGTGCCGTGTTGGTCATAACGCCACCATCACTCCCCAGCTGCCAAAGACTGCTGTACTCAATCCACGATGGGTTCGCACAACTCTTCAAGCCGTCAACTACGCCTCTCTCCAATCTGACCGGAGACTCCCTTCGCGGGCGCCTCCAAATCTCTAATTAATTTCGCACTTGGAAAACTGCAGCGGCGCGCCTCGATAGCACGCCCTTGTCGAGTGTTATTTCCCATTGCTCTATTTGCCGTGATGCTCGCACCTCCCGGCGGAGCTAAGCGAAAAATTGGAGGACCGATGTTCCGAACGTTTCCCGCGCGACTGACAACGCAACTTTCCGCAAGTCCGTACCAGCGAGGCACCATGGGCATTGCTTTTCTGGCAGTGGCTGTCATATTGTCCTCAATCCTGGTTTGCGCCGAGATTGGCGGAAACTCCTCATCGATCGCAGGAACCGTAGCCGACCCTTCGGGCGCGGTCATTCCTGGAGCCACGATTGTAATCAGCAATCCGGTCAGTCACTTTACCCGATCGACGACCACCGACGGCACCGGAAAGTTCGCTTTCGCGGCAGTTCCCCTGAACCCTTATCACCTTACGGCGAACCTGGCTGGTTTTGCGCCCTACGCGCAGGACATCGACGTTCGCTCCTCTGTTCCTTTGAACCTGAAGATTACTCTTCAGATATCGTCAACTGCGGAAAACGTCACGGTGCAAGGCGAGGCTGGCGACCTGCTGGAGAACGAGTCCACATTTCATACCGACGTAGACCGCAGCCTGTTCGCGCGACTTCCACTGGAGAGCACCTCGTCGGAGCTTAGCTCATTGGTCACGCTGGCGACTCCGGGCGTAGCGGCGGATTCTAACGGCTTATTTCACGGGCTGGGCGATCATGCCGAGAACTCATTTTCACTCGACGGGCAGCCCATCACCGACCAACAAAGCAAGGTATTTTCCAATCAAATACCACTCGACGCCGTGCAGTCGATGCAGGTGATCGCGGGTGCTCCGCCAGCCGAATATGGCGACAAGACCAGCCTCGTCATTGACGTGACGACCCGCAGCGGACTTGGTTCCACTACCCCGCACGGCAACATTACGACGTCGTATGGCAGCTTTGGGTCGTCGAACATGGATGCCGATTTCTCCTACGGTGGTAAGAATTGGGGAAACTTCATCGCCGCCAACGGGCTGAATACGGGCCGCTTCCTTGATCCACCGGAGTTTACCGTGATGCACGACAAGGGCAACGAAGAGAACGTGTTCGACCGTTTCGACTACGTATTTTCGAGTGCCGACGCTCTTCACCTTAACTTGGGCTTTACGCGCTCCTGGTTTCAAACTCCCAACTCGTTCGACCAGCAGTTTCACGACATCAACGGCACTCTGGTCTTGAACCCTTTGACAGGAGTTCCGCTGGGTCCGACCGATCAACGCTCCCAGATCCTGACCTTCAACATCGCGCCCACCTGGACTCATACCATCAGCAACAATGCCGTTTTCAATCTCACCGGCTTCGTGCGGCGCGACGCCTACAACTACTACCCCAGCGACGATCCTTTCAACGACCTTGGCGCACCTGACCTTCAGAGACAAACCGTCGCCCAGCAGCGGACGCTGCTTAACTCCGGCGCCATCGCCAACGTTACTTATACAAAGGGAATTAACAACATCAAGGCCGGCATATCCTATACTCAGACATTCCTGAACGAGAATGATCAACTCGGGATTATCGACCCAACCTATAATGCACCCTGCTTGAACGGCGGCGGCGTTCCGGTCAACGGCTTTACCAATCCCACGCAGTGCGCAGCGGCCGGATACTTGCCAAACACTCCTTCGAATCCAACCGCGGCCGGCTCCGCATACTATCCCTACTTCAATCCTGTGCTGCTGTCCTATGACCTGACGCGTGGAGGTGGTCTGTACCCATTCGTCGGCCACACCGACGTTAAGGAACTCTCGATGTACGTGCAGGACACCATAACCAAGCGCAACTGGAGTTTCAACCTTGGCATCCGTGGTGACATCTACAACGGCTTAACCACCGCAAACCAGGCAGAGCCGCGCGTGGGAATCTCCTACAACATTGCGAAGACCAACACAGTCCTCCGCGTCTCGTATGCGCGCACGCTGGAGACTCCTTTCAATGAAAATCTGATTCTTTCCAGCCTGGGATGCAGTAACCCCGTACTCAGTCCCCTGCTAGCCTGCACATCGAGTGCATTAACACGACTAGCTCCCGGCTATCGCAATGAGTTCCATGCAGGTCTGCAACAAGCCTTCGGCAAGTACCTGGTGGTTGACGGGGAGTATATCTGGAAGTACACGCACAACGCTTACGATTTCAGCGTGCTGGGTGACACGCCGATCACCTTCCCGATCGAGTGGCACAACTCCAAGATTCCCGGATTCGCGCTGCGCGCCAGCATGCCGGTTAACCATGGCTTCACCGCCTTGGTGGTGATGTCCAGCGTCGCAGCCCGGTTCTTCACTCCGCAGGTCGGCGGAGCCGGATCCAACCCGTTAGCGCCGTTGGGAGTCTTCCGCATTGACCATGACGAGGCTTTCAACCAGACTACGCACTTGCAATATCAGACGCCCTGGAAGCGGATAGCCCCATGGGTTGGCTTCAACTGGCGCTATGACAGCGGACTGGTAGCTGGAGACGTACCCTGTTACGGAATCGGCACAGGCAACGATTGCCCGCAGTCGACCATGCTCAATGGGCTGCCCGCCATCGCGATGACGGATGTCCTGGGAATCCCGCTGACTGCGGATCAGGAGTTTCAAGCTGGATTTACTTGCAATGGAGTACACGCAACGCCAACAACTCCGCTGCCTTTTATTTGTCCGTCATCGAAGTTCGGGTCCACTCTCACCCAGGTTCCGTCGCCGGGAACCGAGAACGACGATAAGAATCCACCACGCATCGCGCACCGTAATCTTTTCGATCTCGCGATCGGGGATGACAACCTTTTCAGGGGGGACAAGTATAAGTGGAGTTTACAATTCACAGCGATTAATCTCGCAAATAACTACGCTCTTTACAACTTTCTCTCAACCTTTAGCGGCACCCACTATGTCACACCGCGTGCTTTGACAGCGCAGATCGGATTCCACTTCTAGACGGCGGTTTAGGGAAGGGATCGCGCAGTCGTGATTCCTCCCGTTGCAGTGTGGGGATTATTAAAGAGTTTATTCTAGCCGTCCGAGGGAGACACCGAGAATAAGCGTCTATCGCCAAAGGGCCTTGCTTGCTTCACGCCCTAGAGCTAAAAATGCCACTCAACAATGAGTGGCATGTAGGCGAATTGGCGGTGCGATGGCCCGGACTGCACCGGTTACTCTACTTCGATTTCCGCTTCCGCTCTGCCCAACGCTGCTTCATCATCTCAGAGATGCGCTTACGGGCGGCAGCACTCATATGCCGACGCGGAGGTGCAGCAGCGCTACTGACGCTACCTACAGGTCTGCCCCGGCGGCGCCGTCCAGCTCCCGGTCCTTCTAGAGCCGTAATGGCCCTATCCAGACGTTCGCGCTCTCTCTTGAGATCATTAAGTATGTTCTGAATGTCCATGCTTCTCCTTTCAACCTGATTTAAACTCTAACTAGTGTAGCAGTAGGATTAGAATAGCGCGGATGATTTTAGATATTGAAGAGCTTCATTCAAGATTGCCGATCTTGAAGTGGTGGCGTGTCTAGCACCTAGGTACAGCAGCGCCATCCGGCAAATGTGCGCGGCTAATGGGAAATTAGGGGCGGCAATTTCGATTGAGGCGGACTTTTCCCGATCTTGCACTATAGCTCGCTAGAAAGAGGGATACCCGAGTGGCAGATATCAGCTACCACATGACTCCGGAGCAGTTTCGCGAATGCGGACGCGCCATGGTCGACTGGATCACGAAGTACTATGAAGAGATCGAGACTCTGCCCGTACTATCACAGGTAAAGCCCGGCGAGATTCGGCAGAAACTGCCCGGCGCCGCGCCCCAGGAAGCTGAAGATTTCGCCACGATCTTGCGGGACGTAGATAAAGTTATCCTTCCCGGAGTGACTCACTGGCAGTCCCCCAACTTCTTTGCCTATTTTCCTGCTAACGCATCCGGGCCGGCAGTTCTGGGGGATCTGCTTTCTTCAGCTCTCGGAGTCCAGGGAATGCTCTGGGCCACCAGTCCCGCTTGTACGGAATTAGAGACTCACGTTCTGGATTGGCTGGTACCTATGTTGGGACTTCCGGAGAAGTTCCTGTCGAGCAGTTCCGGAGGCGGCGTTATCCAGGACACCGCCTCAAGTTCTTCGCTGTGTGCGATGTTGGCGGCTCGTGAGCGCGCTACAAACTATCGCAGCAACCGCGCGGGATGCGACGGGCGACTAGTGGCCTATACGTCGAATCAAGCTCACTCTTCTATTGAGAAGGCGAGCATGGTCGCCGGCATCGGCACGGAGAACCTGCGTCTTATCGAGGTGGACGAGTGCTTCGCAATGCGTCCGGAGTTATTGGCAAGGCAGATCGCGTGGGACCGCGAAGCCGGCCTTACTCCATTCTTCGTGTCGGCAACTGTAGGAACAACTTCTTCCAACGCCCTAGACCCTCTACCGGCTATTGGCGCCATCTGCCACGACAACCATCTTTGGTTTCATGTGGACGCAGCCATGTCGGGAACGGCTGCCCTATGTCCGGAATTTCGCTACATACAAGATGGGCTTGAGTTCGCCGACAGCTATACTTTCAACCCGCATAAGTGGATGTTCACCAACTTTGACTGCAATTGTTTCTACGTCGCAGATCGAAGGGCGCTGATCGACACGCTAAGCATATTGCCAGAGTACTTGCGCAATCAGGCGACGGACTCAGGCGAGGTGTTCGACTATCGGGATTGGCACATTCCCCTGGGGCGGCGCTTTCGTTCGCTAAAGCTGTGGTTCGTGATTCGCTATTACGGCGTCGAAGGGCTGCAACTTCACGTTCGTCGCCACATCGCTATGGCCCAGCAATTTCTGGAATGGGTAAAGCAGGACGAGCGCTTCGAAATAGCCGCACCGGCGCCGCTGAATCTGGTGTGCTTTCGTCATCACGCAGGCGACCAGAGGAATGAGGAGTTGATGAATCGCCTGAATAGCAGCGGTGATCTCTATCTCACTCACACGCGTCTGGACGGGCGATTCACCTTGCGCCTTTGCGTAGGCCAAACTACCACGACACAACGTCATGTCGAGCAGGCGTGGCGCAGAATTCAACAGGAGGCAGACAACTTGGAAGGAAGGAAGTGATAGTTCGCCCAATCGGCTGACCAGGCAAGACTGTCCGCGTGCGGCTTTCCACGACAAGCTTGGTCCCGCCTTCCAACCTTGTCTTGAAACTTGAACCTCGCACTCGAGATGCAACTACTGCTGCGCAGTTCCCTGGCTTGGTTGGGTGATGGGCGCCGGAGTCATGCCCAGGAATGAAGTTCCCATGAACCTGCCACTGGAATTGAAATTCCACGTAAACAGGGCGAAGCCCGCGTGGGCGCAGGTCTGGCAGCCGTTTCGCAGCGGATAGCCGATGATGAACTGCAAGCCGCCCTTGGAACCCGTCTGCGAATTGGGCCAGCTCTTGCCATCGCGGTCACCTGGCCACAGGTTGACCTTGGGGAATTGATTCTGCAAGCTCTGGAACTGGAAGCTTTGCTGCATGGCCTTCTGATCCAGGAGCTTCAGGTTTTCGGCATTGATAATTCGCGGCTGCCCGTTGACCAACAAAAGTCCATGGGTTGAGCGCAGAGGATATGTAACCCAGGCGATGTCGACCGGTCCAACGGCCTGGAAACCGGTCATGATGCCAACTTCTCCGGCCATTTGCTTATAGAGTTCACGGGTGAAGCTCACAGCATCGGCAGAGGCACCCGCCTTGGGCATCTGGTCGATCACGCACTGGGCGAACTTCAGCGAGGGCGATACATTGTTGCACGCCGCCCGGGCGCTGGCCAGGAAGGTACTTCCCGGTTGCCACACACCGGATGTGCCGATGTTGACCGGCGTCGTTTGTCCGAAGCCGAATGTGGCCAGCGTGATGAGAGCAAGCAACGCGAATAATCTCCGCATACATCCCCCTAAGGCCTATTTGGAATCGCGAATGGAGTTTAGCAGACGCGCGGGGAACCCACGAGCCCGCCTCACGCTGTCAGCCGCCGCGAGAAATACTGCCACGTTCGCCCCGGCCAGCTCGGCCTAACCTCATCGAGTTATCGTGACCGTTGGAAGGATTCCTTCGCGGCTTCGTCCCGGTAATCCTTGCCATTTTCTTTCCTCTATGATATGAATATGAATTCAGGTTCATATTATGTATCGCCGTCTCTTCCTTATCGGTCTCGCCATCTGGATCGCCGCTACCCTCGCCTTGCGCTTCGCCGGACAATTCATACTCCGTAGGCGCCCCTGGCCGGCAACGATCATCCTGTTCGCGGTCAGCTTTCTCCTGATGGCGTGGCTGGCACGCCGTCTCTGCCGACGATTTCAAGTGCCGCCCGAGCAGTGGCCCGAAGGCGCTATCTCGCTTGCCATGCCAACCCTGTTGCTTGATCCCTTCTCCAGCGCCTTTTTCCCGGTGGTGTTTCCCAACCTGGCTCCCGCGTTGGCTGGCGTCTTCGGTGGTTGGATGCTGGCCTGCTGTGCCGGCGCGTTGCTGGGAGGAACGTCGCGTCCGGGCTCCAATCGGTGACCAGCCATCGTCCTAGTCTGTTGAGGTTCGAGAAGCTGCCGCCGGAGCCGCGTCAGCAGCGCAGCCAGGAAAAGCGCAGGCGGCTGAAGGAAGTGGCGCTTCAACTCTTCCGCTCCCGTGGATACGAACGCACCTCGGTCGAGCAAATTACGAAGCGCGCCAATCTCGCCACCGGCAGTTTCTATCAGCACTATCGCTCCAAACAGCAACTGTTGCTAGCGCTCATGGACGAGTTGCTGGCGGCGATGAGCCGGCTGAGTCTTCGTCCCGATTACACCGGCGACGTCCGCGCGAGCCTGCGGGAGCTGTTGGCTCGCGGATTCTCCAACGACTTGCGTTATCTGGGCGCTTATCGCGCTTGGGAAGAAGCCGTGCTCTACGACCCGCAAATGGCCAGCAGTCAGATGGCGATCCGCGCGTGGACGACGAAGCGTGTTGCTGTACTGCTCACCTCGTTGCAACAGTGGCCCGGCGCGCGACCCGGCGTTGACGTGCCCGCACTGGCGCAGGCCATCGATACTCTCTTTTGGAGCCTGTTGGCACAGGCCGTGTTCCTGACGAGAGTGGAGTTGAACGACTGGATCGATGCAGCAACTCACCTGATCTACCACGCGCTGTTCCTCGACCCACCAAAGCAGGATAAGGCACAGTAGCTCGACCGAGAATCAATTCGTCTGGGGGTGAGACGCATACACCGTGCCCGTTCAAGCGACCATTTGCTGGCTGAGATTCGTTGTTCTCGACCAGCACCGAGGCGCGGCGGAGCGCCCCACCGCGCCTTACGCCTGGGCCGGAACTTTAGTTTCGCCTGCGACTCATTGCTGCGGTGGTGGCGCTGGCGGCGTTGTCGGTGGTGGTGGTGCTGGCGGGGCCTGTGGCTGGCGCGTTGGCCGGGTCAGTTTCGGCGGCGGCGGCGTTGGGATATACACGGTCCGCAGGAACTTTCCGCTGGCATCGAAGTCCCATCCGAAGCGGGCCAGACCAACGTGCTGGCAGGCATGACATCCGTCGATCAAGGGATAACTCACGATAAACTCGGGGCCTCCCGCGGGCAAGGGCTGCACCCGCGGCCACGGCGCGCCTCCACTGCGGTCGCCCGGCCAAATATCGGATTGAGCAAACTTCTTTTTTACTCCCTGAAACATTGGGTCCCGTTCCAGCGCCGCCCGATCCAGCTTTTGCGGATCGTCGACGTCGAGAATCTTAGGACTGCCGTTCACCAGCATCAGGCCATAGTTGTCATTGGCGCGCAGCGGATAGAACACTTGCGCTGCATCCACCGGGCCGTACTTCTTAAAGGCAGTCATGATTCCCACCAGGCCGCCGTTCTGCTGATACAGCATGCGAGTGAAATTCAGCGCGCCGGCAGGTGCTCCCGCCGCCGCGATCTGATTCATGAAGCATTGGTCATAACTGGCCGGCCCCGCGCCTTTTTCGCAAGCCAAATGCGCTTTGCTCAGAAAGTCCTGCGGCGGCTGCCACACCGCCGAAGCGCCTATCTTGTCGCTAGAAGGCGCCGGCATCGCAGCTTGGGCGTCAGTCGAACCAGCTTGAGGAATAGCCTCCACCAGCGCACAACTTGCCAGAATCGCGATGAACAACAGCAATGATCTTTTCACTTAATTCCCTTCTCCACTCTGCAAATGAACTGCGTCACCGTGTCCGGCAGCGCCCCAGTATCTCCATTCTGCGGGCGCAAGGTCAAACTGCCCATGATCGCCATGGTGGCGTGCCTGTGTGCTGTTGAACCAGCGCAAGGTGACGTGAATCACAGACGCTCGTGCCCGGCGGCGCAACAATCGATACAGGATGAGTTTCAGGCCACAAATACGAAGAGCGGGGTCGCTGCTGTTGATGATCGCGCTGCTCGCCTGGGCTGAAACGGGGCTGGCAACGGATTCCAGTGCCGGCCACGGTCCGCAGTGCCATGCCACCATGCCGCACATGAGTCATGCAACCGCAGCCGCGATGCATGGTATGTCGGCCGGCTGCTGTCCGCGGCATGTCAGCTCAAAATCCGGATGCCCCTCGCATCCCGGCCTGATGGCTGTTCCCGCGTATCGTCCCGATTGCTGTACGGTCAGCGGCCAGCCTTCGCGCCTACACGCGTTCCTGATCGTATCAGGCGCAACCATCGAAGAGATCGGCGAGGGATTTGCAGGCCCGCTCCTTGCGCCCTCGACACGAGTCACGGGATGGTTGCTCGCCGTATCGCCACCCTTTACGAAGTCCGTTTTTGAGACGAAAGCGGACCTGAGAATCTAGGCCTCCTCGGAAACTTATCGCGTCCGAGCGGCGGCAAGAAACTGCCCCGTACCCGCATCGCAGCGGATCGAACATCCGCATCACCAGAATTCAGAGGAAATTATGAAATCGAAAGCAGTCGTAATACTAAGCACACTTGCTATGGCTCTGGCTCTGATGGCCCAGAGCGCAACCCAAACAACTCCCGCCGGCGGAGACGCCAAAACCTGTGCCTGCTGCAGTCATGACCAGGCAGACGGCAAGGCGGCATGTTGCGGTAAGGACGCGGCCTGCTGCGCCAAAGGAGCTGCGTGCTGCAAAGACGGCAGCTGCTGCCAAGGCAAGGACGGCAAAGCTTGCCCCATGATGTCGGAGGACCAGAACGGCAAGATGGCCTGCTGCGCTGGCGGCAAGTGCCCTATGATGTCGAAAGGCAAGGGCGGCAAGAGCTGCTGTGGCGGCAAGATGTGCGAGCGTCCGCAAGCCGGAGCCTAAGCCACTGGATCGCGATTCTAACGCGCTAAGCCGGATGATGGCTTAGCAGTCCACGCCCCGGCTGCGGCCGGGGCTTCTTGCTTACCTCGACCTGATTCTCGTCCCCTGAACCGCATAGAAGCGGCAGAGCTGAATTCCCGATGAAGTTCACAAAATTATCGCTGGCGCGGACTTCGGAAAGGTGTACAATTTGCGCACTGCGGATCGTGGGGCACGGTTCTGTTCGAATTTAGCCTACGATCTATCGTCTGCCACTCAACTCCGGGCGCGTTCGGTAGCTTGCTTGGGCGACCCCGCCCGGCACTCACGAGAACGCAGTTTCTAAGCTGTGCTCTCGCGGAGGCCATTATGCAGTGTAGACGCTGGTTTGCTCTCCTTCTCGCTTCCCTTCTCATCGGTGTTGCGCATGCTCAGCTGCACATTGGAGGGAGTGCGGTCAACTCGAGTGGCAATGTGCACGTGCGAGTCATCACAGAAAACGGGCGCAATGCCGGCCCGTACTTGCAGGTTCGCTTGTTGGGAGGAGGGTCCAGCACAATGGGTACTACCTATACGAATGACGTCGGCGAAGCCTCGTTCGACGGCGTTTCTTTGGGCAGTTACTCAATCGAAGTTAGTGGGGATGGAATTCAGACGACGACCACCCCACCCTTCATGGTCGATGAGCGCAAGTCTTCGCAAGCGCAGTGGGTGACGGTCCGGCGGCTGGAAGACTCGGGACCAAAACCCGTGTCAGCCCACTCCAACATGGTCTCCGCCAGTGACCTTAATGTCCCCGTGAAAGCACGCAAGGAATTGGACAAGGCCAACGAAGAGATGGCCATGCAGAATTGGAAAAAGGCTCTGGAGCACTTGAACAAATCGATTGCTCTCGCTCCACAATATGCCACCGCTTATAACAATCTAGGGGTGTTCTACGCGAAGACAAACGACATCCCCCACGAGGAGGAAGCCCTGAAGAAGGCGGTCAGCCTGGACGAGCACTTCGCTCCGGCACTGCTGAACTATGCGAAGCTGTGTATGCGGCAGAAAAACTTCCCGCAGGCGGAAGAAATGCTGCAGAAGGCCGGTACGGTGGAACCCAACAATCCCGAGACACTCATGTTGTTAGCCGATGCGGAATTCATGGATCGCCATTTCGATGCCGCCATTGCCAGCGCGCATCAGGCACACTCCTCGGGGCAGGATCATCCGTCATTCGTGCACTACATCGCGGCCCGCGCCTATCAACAGAAAAATCAGGCGCCGGAAGCGCTTGCCGAATTCCAGCTATTCTTGCAGGAAGAGCCCAAAGGACCGCGTGCCGATTACGTGCGCGGAAACGTTGCGAAGATGCAGAGCGCTAGTGCCAGACAGCCAGCCAGCCCACAGTAGATGGAGAGGTGCCGAAAAGCACCTGTCTGCGCTCGAGTATTCCTCCTGAGCAGGGTTGGTTGAACTGTTTGCGGAACCACTCCGTTAGCATGGGGGCGATGTCCCCAAAACCCGAACCTGCTTAAAGAGCTAACCCTCGGCATTCTTCATCTTCAGCTGACTCTTGTTCTCTTCTAGAAACTCGCGGATCTGGTCAGCCTGATCCAGCAACCTGACCCACTGTTCGTAATAGAGCGTGACTGGGAAGCGCCCCAGTCCATAGACGCTGACACCACCTTTTTCGCTGACTTTGTACTGGAGTACACCTCGTCCCCGTCCCTGCGCCTTCTCTAATTCCGCGACTCTGGCTTTCAGTTCGTCATAACTTGGTTCCGCCATAATTTTCTCCTGTATAAGGTCGTGTAGGACACCATGCGCCCGAGGTCAACGGTCGCAGCAGCCATCTTACCCGAAACTTCACGACAAAGGATGTGAGCTATCGCGCAGCTATCGCCGCCGGCGGTGAACAACTGCTTAATGAGAACAGCGGGCACAACAGGGTGGCTTCCACTGAAATGCGGCGCAACTTCCTTACTGCTTCCCTGCCGGCGTGGCGCTGTGCTCGCTTTGCTCCGAGATTTGCCGCGCGGCATCGCGTGCCGGAGGCTGGTTTGCCGGATGAAGAGTGTCGAGGAAGGAGACCAGCGCCGCTACCTCCGCCGGATTCAGGTTCTTCCCATAAGCCGGCATGTTGCCGCCACCCTGCACGACCTGGCGCACGAGTTGGTCGTGTGTCATACGTACCGCTACGCTATCGAGGGTCGGGCCACGCAGGCCACCCGAGCCGCCGATGGAATGGCAGTTGCGGCATTGCTTCTCCTGGAAGATCGCCGACCCTTGGCGCTCTAACGGCGAGCGTCCATCCAGATACCGCACCGGCACGGGATCGCCACTCCACGCGTCCATGATAGGGCTCCACGGCGTGTAGCTAGCGTAGTGGGTCAAGGTGCCGAGCGTCACCGCAGTCAACGCGATGGTGACGACTGCTATCGGACGCCGCTTCCAACTCTTCTCACCTTCGCCCGCGACGAACGGCAGCAGGACAAGAAAGCCGATAATGACAACTGGGCCGACCAATAGTGCCACAGTCTCCATTTGTGGCGGCAGCAGAGCCAGGAGCGCATACAACCACTGAAAGAAGTAATCAGGCTTGGGGACGGTCTGCACAATGGTCGGATCGGGCTGGCCGCTCGGTCCATAAGGGCCGAAGAACGCCGCGCACGCCAGCACGCTGCCGATCACGACGGCGGCAAAAATCATGTCCTTCCACACCGCATCGGGGACGAAGGGAATGCCGTCCTTATGGACTTCCTCCTCGTACTCTTGCACGTAGGTCGAGCGGCGCACCAGACGGCCCGGCATGGGCCAGTCGTTGATGCCCAGCTTTAGCACCATCAGCAGATGCACGGACACGAACGCGATCAGCAGTCCCGGAATGACGAACACATGAAATGCGAAGAAGCGCGACAGCGTGTCGCCAGCGATGATGGGGCCGCCCAGCAGCAGATGTACCACCCATGCGCCAATGAACGGAACGCGGCCACAGATCGAGGCGCCAATGCCTAACCCCCAATACGCATCTTGATCGAAGCGCAGCACCTGGCCGGTGAACGCCATGCCCAGCGTCATCAGCAGCAGGAAGACGCCCACGATCCAGGTCAGCTCGCGAGGGAACTTGTAGGCACCGAACATCGCCACCTGCACCATGTGGATGAGCACGATGGCGACCATGAAGTTCGAACCCCATCCATGCGCCGCGCGGAGAAACCATCCCAGCGTCACGCCATGATTGAGGTACTGCAGACTATTCCAGGCCTCGCCCGCGGAAGGCACATAGATCAGCGCCAGCATGATGCCAGTGAAGATCTGCAGCATGAAAACGGTGAGCGCTGCACTACCGAAGACGTAGAACCAGCTCGCGGACTTAGTGGGAACGCGATGCTCGGCTGTCTCCCGCACCATCGGCCAGATCTTCAGCCGCTGCTCGAACCAGTCGCCGATTTTCGCTAGCCTTGACATCCCTTGCTCCTCTGGTGAAGGCTCGCGCTGGTGGATAGCGTCGGCAGTTGTCCGGCCTCAATCATCAGGTGACCGTTCTCCACCTTGTAGGGATACTCGAACAGGCCGCGCGGCGGCGGTCCGGAAGCGCGCGAGCCATCGCGGTAATACACACCGCCGTGACACGGACACATGAACAGCCCCGATTGCGGAAACCAGCGTACTGGACAACCCAAGTGTGCGCAGTTGATGGCGAAAACCTGGAACGTCTCGCCCTGTACACGGCGGACCCAACAAGGAATGTTATCGGTCTCGCCATCCCATGTATTTGAGATAGGGTTTTTGTACTTCGCCAGCCGCGTCTGACCCTCGGGAAATTCATCCAGTTCGCCTAAACTGACCCACTTGCGATAGCGTCCGCCCTCACCGCGCATGATGGGCGCCAGCAGATAGCCAACCACAGGTGTAGCCAGAACGAGGGCAGCCAAACCGTTGAAGACCAAGCCAAGCTTGACGAAGAACTGCCGTCTTGAGACATCGCGGTCGCTCACTGCTGCCCTCCGGGCGAAGAAATTGCTGACGCGGCAGAAGAAGGCGTCGCTGGCCCGGGAGACGCCGTCGCCGCGCTCATCGGACGCTGCGCCGCCAGCCACGCCACCACGTCGGTAATCTCCTGGTCGGTCATCGGATGTCCAGGAACATTGTTTCGCCAGTCCGGCGCGTTAAAGTCGGGCCGCCCGACAATTACAGTGGTCCGCAGTCCCTGGTCAGTTATCAAACTGAGATAGTAGGGATCCACGATAGAACCAACTTTCGCCAAGCCTTTGCCGTCGGCGCCGTGACACGAAGCGCAGAATGTTGTGAAGGCAGCTGCTCCCCGCTGCGAATGGCCGGGGGCTTTGGGCGCGTAAGGCGGTGCTGTCCCACTCTGTAGGATATTGGGCTGGCCCCAGCGCTGCCGCATTCCCTGAACGATGGCGTCGACCTGCTTGCTCGTCAGCATCCCTCCCTCGCTCTGCGCGAAGGCTGACATTGCCGTACCCCGCCTGCCCTTTGAGATCGTGTTCCGCAGGGTATTGTCGTCAACAATCGCCAGGTATAAGGGATCGCCGATTGGCGGCGCCGGCCCCAGCTTGCCGTCGGCGCCATGACAGCCCGCACAATTCTGTTTGTAGAGTACGACTGGATCGAGAATGTCGGTTGGGCGTTGCACGATGTCAGCGGGAGTAGGTTTTCCTGGCAAGTCACATGCGGTAACCGCCAGCAATGCAGCGAACACCAAGGCAGGAAGGGCGTAGCGAGTTGTCATCGCTTGTTGTCCTCGCCCTCGTGCTCTTCCATAAGGCCTGGCGCCTCAATGCCCGCTCGCAGCGCGAGAGGCAGGTTTTCCGCCGTCCAGACCTTGTTCTGCCGCGCTACCACGAGGCCCGCAACGACTCCGAAAGCGGCTTGCGAAGCGACGAACCACCACCAGTTAATACGCTGATCAAGCAGCGGATTGACGTAGCCAATGATGTGGTACAGCAAGCCGGTCCATAGCAACGGACCGATGACGCCTCCCAGAATAATCGGGCGGCGCGGAAGCAAGGGCAGCATTGCGCCGTAAAGAAGTCCCACAAGCAGGCACATAGTGATGTGCATAGCCAGGGCAAATAGGAACCACCCCACCTGGAAATGCAGCATCTCCTCGATTGTGGGAGTTGCGGAAGGCGCGTACAAGCTCCCTGCAAGCAGGTTTATCGGATACCACACACTGTGGTAGAAGATCAGACCGTAAAGCGCCGCGAGCACCGCCATGGCCACGCCCCCGGCCAGTCCTCCTTTCACACCCGCCGCGATGGGATAGATCTTCAGCGGCAGCCACGCGCGCGGAATCTCCTGCGCAACCGGTATCCGCAAGACTTCGCGCGGGGGAAGCACGCGGGCCGGCTCTTCGGGCTGCACCGGAATCAACTCATGCTGTTCATGCGGTAGCACCTGGCGAAACCAACCCACGGCACCGGAGATGGTCAGAATCGCGCCAAGGACACTGACCGACACATCCGTGAGCAGACCCGCAAAAGTCAGCGCTGTCCCCAGCGCCATGGCGAATGGCCATGCCGTCGGCGCCGGCATCAGTACTGCTGGCTTTTCGGAACCGCCGCTCATCTGTGTCTCGTCACTCATGAATCAGCCTTAAGATTGCAGTTACCTGAAGCGCTGCTCAATACTTCTCATCGCGTGATGAAATACACCACCGACAGCACGACAACCCAAATGGCATCTACAAAATGCCAGTACATGGCAAACACGTTGATGCGCTCCGAGTGCTCCTGTTTCACGGCACCGAAAAGGGTCAACAACCAGATGATCGTCAAGCCGATAAGACCGACCGTCACGTGGAACGCATGCAATCCCACAAGCGAATAGAACGTCGTACCGAAGAGATTGGTACTGATCGTCAGACCATCCTTATAGATCAGGCGATACCATTCGCGGCCCGTGCCAATCAGGAAGATCACGCCCAACGCGATCGTCAGGAACCAGAAGAAGCCGAAGCGCTTAACATTACCGCGATGCAGCGCCTTCTCAGCCAAAAGAATTGTCAGGCTGCTGGAGAACAGACAGATCGACGTGAGATACGGAACGTCAAGCACCTGTGCAGGGGTGGGACCGCTGAGGCTCTTGCCCGCGTAGTACAGGTACGCCACGACGAAGATGCTGAAGATCGCCGACTCCGCGATGATCAGGCACCACATGCCGACCTTGCCGCGGAGGTTCGCGGACAGCGGCATATCGCTTTGCGGCACTGTTATCGTCGCTGCTGCCAAAAGGTTCTCCTAATCCTTCCGTCTATTCATACTTCCAATCCGGATCTTCCGGATGCTTCAAGTCCCACAACGGACGCCTGCTCCTGATCACCGGAATCTCCGCGTAGTTGTAATCCGGAGGCGGCGAGGTCGTGTGCCACTCCAGCGTCCACGCATCCCAGGGATCGTTGCCGGCAATTTCGCCTTTGTAGTATGACCAGATAACGTTGGCCGCCCATATCAGCACGCCGACGGCCTGGAAGATCACTCCGATGGAGACGATCAGGTTCCAGACCTCCCAGCCGCGACTGGCCTCGTATGTGTAAATGCGGCGCGGCATGCCCAGCAGACCGGGAACGTGCATGAAGTCGAAGGTCAGATGAAAGCCGATCACGAACAGCCAGAAATGCCACTTGCCCAAGGTTTCATTCATCATT
>Ga0181532_10001178_pt1 | contig 25667 bp, 25 predicted proteins | sample PEATcosm2014_Bin_33_FD_119768 | JGI IMG/M metagenome (GOLD analysis project Ga0181532, IMG submission 119768) | Peatland microbial communities from MTU Mesocosm Facility, Houghton, MI, USA - PEATcosm2014_Bin11_30_metaG | ecosystem: Environmental > Terrestrial > Soil > Wetlands > Peat | place... | reverse complement strand
TGCCGACCATGCAACTGGACGCAAACCTGCTTCAGCTATTCCGGGTTGCCAAAATGGGGCCGGCTTCCGGGGATCCTTATTCCTTCTCCTCCGTCGCCGTGGATTTTACGATTACCAACAACCGGATTCAAACGATCAAAGGTAAAATCGCCGGCAACGGGGTGCAAATCGACGCCACCGGATCTCTTGGACTTGTGGGCGACGGCAGCCTAGATTATCGAGGCGTGGCAAGCGTCGCCACCAGTGATAACCCTCTCACCAGCATCCTGGGAGGGCTGACCGGCGCAACTCTTAAGGGAGGCAAGATGGTTTTCCCCTTCGAGCTTAAAGGAACGTTTAAGAATCCGCAATTCACGCTGAAGCCGGGCGGCAGTCAAAAGGGCAGCGTTGGTCAAGGAGCGGGAACAGGCGCCAAGCCGTAGGCGCTGCGATGTGCGTTGCCTTTTGGGATTTGCAGGAAGGAACCCATGAATACCACTCGACCTCTCGCGCTGCTGACCGGAGCGTCCGCCGGCATCGGCGCAGCCTACGCTCGCAGGCTGGCAGCCGAAGGCTATGACCTGATCCTGGTGGCGCGGCGGGCGGATCGCCTTGAGCAATTGGCCGGTGAGCTTGCCGGCCGGCATGGGGTGGACGCCCAGCCCTTCCCCGCCGACCTCACTCGAGACGACGAACTCAAAGGCGTCGAAGATCGCATTGCGCAGGAAGAGCGTCTTGAATTCCTGCTCAACAATGCTGGATTCGGCGGCACTGGGCGCTTCTACGAGTCTCCACTGGAAAATGTGAACGCTATGCACCGTCTGCACGTCATGGCCACGCTCCGCCTTGCGCACGCCGCCCTCCGCAAGATGACGGCGCGCGGCAAAGGCACCGTAGTGAACGTGTCGTCGGTCGCCGCATTCGTCGCCCGTCCGGGAAGCGTCAGCTACCACGCCACCAAGGCTTGGATGAACGCTTTCACGGAAGGTCTCTATCTGGAATTGAAGCAAGCACGTTCACCCGTCCGCGTGCAGGCCCTTTGCCCTGGCTATACGTTAACGGAGTTTCACGATGTCATAAGGGTGGATCGAAAATCCGTTGCCGCAGGCCTCTGGACTCCTGTAGACGAAGTTGTGGACGCCTCCCTGGAGGGCCTGAAACGCAACCAGCTTTTCGTGGTGCCCGGCTGGCGCTATAAATTCATCGTCGCTTTAGTTCGTGTCTTGCCACGGGCTCTCCTCCATGCCGGGAGTTCGATAGGCGGCAGGAAAACTGAATAGAGCGGAGGATACATGATTCGATCATCACTGCGGTATGCGCTGCTTGGGAGCGCCATTCTGTTTCTTGTTCTGACTCAGCCCCAATCCGCCTCTGATGGCCAGGGCCTTCAGAGTTCACGCTCGACGGCCCAAGGCGAGAAACATCCCCTGCGTTCCATTCCCTACGAACCCGGCCTCGACCTCAACTCGATGGACAGGACCGCCGATCCTTGTGACGATTTCTACCAATATGTGTGCGGCGGCTGGATGAAGAACAACCCCATCCCGCCCGACCAGCCAAGCTGGAATGTGTACGCGAAACTCTCCGACGAAAACCAGCAGTTTCTATGGGGCATTCTGCTGGAGGCTTCGGACCCCCACCGCACCCGCAATGCCTCCGAGCAGAAGATCGGCGACTATTTTCAGGCGTGCACGGACGAACCAGCGATCGATAAACTCGGGGCCGCTCCTCTCGAAGCCGGACTCAAAGAGATTGACGCGCTGAAATCGAAGTCAGACCTCGGGAACTACCTCGGGCACGAGCATCTGGGCATCCAAGGAAACCACATGCTTTTCGGTTTTGGCTCCAACCAGGACTTCGCGAACGCATCGCAGGTGATTGCCTTTGCCGACTCGGGCGGACTCGGCCTCCCAGACCGCGATTATTACACCAAGACCGATCACAAATCGCAGGAAATTCGCGGCCAGTACGTGCGCCACGTCCAGAAGATGTTCGAATTGATGGGAGACGCCAGGCCCGTCGCCACTGGAGGAGCCAAAACGGTGATGGCGATGGAGACGGCGCTGGCCGAAAAATCACTAACCCAGGTGCAGAAGCGCGATCCCTACAACCTCTTTCACAAAATGGATCGCGCGCAATTGAAAGCGCTCACGCCGCACTTCGATTGGGACAGCTACCTGGCCGCAATCGGAACGCCTGGCCTTCAGGTCTTCAATGTCACTGAACCGGAATTCTATCGGGAACTGGACCGGCTGATCCAGAGCGAGAGCCTGGATGACTTGAAGACTTATCTGCGCTGGCACCTGGCGCATGACGAAGCTTCCTATCTTTCTCAGAAGTTTCAACAGGAGAATTTCGATTTCTTCAGCCGCACGCTGCGGGGAGTCAACGAGATGCAACCGCGATGGAAGCGCTGCGTGCGGTGGGTGGACCGCGACTTGGGAGAGGCCTTGGGACAGGTGTTCGTAGCCAAGACGTTCGCTCCCGAAGTCAAAGCCCGCACCCTGAAGATGACCCGCGAGATCGAGGCAGCTATGGAGGACGACCTGAAAACGTTGTCCTGGATGAGCCCGGCCAGCAAACAGCAGGCGCTCGAGAAGCTGCACGGCATTGTCAACAAAATCGGTTATCCCGACAAGTGGCGCGATTACAGCACGCTCGAGATCGTGCGCGGCGACTTCGCGGGAAATGTGCGTCGCAGCGCCATTTTCGAATCCAAGCGCGAGCTGGCGAAAATCGGCAAACCCGTCGATCGCGGCGAGTGGGGGATGACTCCACCCACCGTGAATGCCTATTACGATCCGCAAATGAACGACATCAATTTTCCCGCCGGGGTTCTGCAACCACCGCTCTTCGACCCCAAGATGGACGACGCGCCGAACTATGGCAACACGGGAGGTACGATCGGCCACGAGTTAACCCACGGCTTCGACGACGAGGGTCGCCAGTTCGATGCCAAGGGAAACCTGCGCGATTGGTGGACGAAACAAGACGCCGCCCACTTTGACGAGCGGATCGCCTGTGTCCGGCAACAGTACGCGCAATATCTCGTCGTTGATGATATTCACATCAACAGTAAACTAACCAGCGGCGAAGACGTGGCTGATCTTGGCGGGCTCCTGCTCGCCTACATCGCCTGGAAAAATGAGACCAAAGGGCAGAACCTGAAGCCCATCGACGGATTCACACCCGACCAGCGGTTCTTCATCGGCTACTCACAGTGGGCCTGTGAAAATGAGCGCCCGGAAAATCTGCGGATGAGTGCTACCATCAATCCGCATTCGCCCGGTAAATACCGCGTGAATGGCATTGTTTCCGACCTGCCCCAATTCCAGCAGGCGTTCGGCTGCAAGGCGGGTCAGCGGATGGTGCGGACCAAGATGTGCCGGGTGTGGTAGTCAGGCGGACTCGAAGGGCAACCCTGGTGGTTGCCCTGAGGGCCGCCGCCAGGTCAGCGCCTGTGGTGAGGGGTCAGCCTGAACCTCGCAAGTTGGGGCGCAAAGTCAGCGAGCCGTCGGCGTTCAGGCCTTGATGGCAAGCCCAGCGAATGGAGTGCCGGCCACCCCTTACCTCAAGTTCTGCTTGAAGCTTTAAGCCTTTCCAGCCAACGCCCTTGGGAAGCACGAATTGCGCTTGGCGGATTCTCCCCGGCAGCGGATAGCCGGGGTCGAGGCTTCCTCCTGCTATCACCTTTCCGTCGTCGCCCGTAACGTAGACGTGCAAAGCGCCCGGGACTCCGGCGCAACCGTCGTTCGCGAACCCCACGATCAAACCTTGGTGGTCTTCTTCCGCATACTGCCAGATAAACGAAGGCCTCACGCGATAACCGATGCGCCTGCTGATCTGGTCGATGGCCTGCGGGTATTGATGGTAATAACGCAGGATATTCTCAGCGCTGATTTTGTGAAAATTCCAAAGCGACCAATAATTTGGGCCGACGTCGATCACGTGCGCGATGACGTTGTCCGTGTAGGTAATCCCTTCCTCGACGTGGAGGGACGCGGGCGTGCCGTCGGACATTCCCACTTCGACCACCGCCCCAACCCACGGCGGCCGATTGCTGAGGGTTTCAATCTGCTCGTTCTCGATGAAGATCGTATCGGTGCGGAGCCAGTTCCCCGACCGGACGGTGCGATCGACAAGCTCGGAGTTGCCCACGCGGCTGAAATCCGGTTGTGTGTTGGTCACGAGCGGCGTCCGTCGCCAAAGCTCCGACTGAACTTCGAACATCTTGATCCAGGTCTGCTCTGCCGTGGAATAGTCCGGAAATGGGTTGTTGTGAAACGGCCAAGTGTGACCCTCGCCCCAGAAGCCGTACATGAAAGTATCCATGAATTCGATCTGCGGGCTGCCGTCCAGTTCCGCGGCGAGCAACTGGTTCAGTTCCCGGTAGCAGTCTTGAAAGAAGGGGTGATCATAACGGGGTTCGTAGTACGCCGGCTTCCTGCGCGGCCCTTCGAGTCCCGTTCTCCATTCACCGATCAGTTTCACCATGGGCACTTTTTCGAGGACGAAATCCGGCAATGCCTCCTCCGCATAATCGGGCGCCCGCATCTGGATCCGAAATCCAATCCGCTTGTTGAACCGCTTTGCAAGATCGAAGGTAAGCTTCCAGTAGTCCGGGAAATCGAGCCGTCCCCGTCGCGGCTGCACTTCCCTCCAGGTCGGCCGGAGATAGAGCTTCTCGCCTAAGGGAAGCTTCACGAGATCTTCGATGGCTTGAGGAATGTTGTCGGATTTGATTTCCGCTGTGCCCATGTCCGCAGTGATGTAAGTAATAAGTCCCTTGCCGTAGTTGGGAGCAACCTCGGTCGAGGGAGTCGTGGCCATCACCACGTCGCCTCCCGGGAACGCTGCTTCGGGCGGGTATTGCGGGAACGGGCCTTGATCCAGACGATCCGTGATCTGCGGTCCCACTCCAAAATCATATCTGTCCCAGTTGTGCGCGGGGACGAAGGCGTTGGCCTTCCCTGCCCCAACGCCTGCGATCGTGGCTGTCAATCCTGCGGATTTGAAGAAGCTTCGACGGTCCATGAAGCACACACCTTTCCAGATCTGTTCGATTCCCGATCCACATTCTGATTCCCAAGAGTGGCGAGGTGCGGGCGGCGTTGAAAACGTGTAAGGGTAGGGCTTGCCCTACCCGCCCGCCGCGGGCCCGGTAAAAGGGGACGGCAAGCCGTCCCCCTACAAGCAGGTCAAGAAGGGGAATCGTTTTCATGGTTTCCAGGTGCCCGTCAGCGGACGGGCATAAGCGACTGCTTTCGCTACCATCCACCGCGCACTTCCAGCTTTGCGGTTTCTTCCCCAATCCGCTCCCAGGCTCGTTCCACGTGGCGAGATTCGGTATAGGTCTGCCCCACGCAGAGGCGAATGATGAAACGGCCGTTCAGCTTGGTGTGCGTCAAGTAGAGATCGCCGCTTCGATTAAGGGCGTCCAGCAGCGCCTCGTTGAAAGCATCTCCGGCGCGGTGGCGGAAGCAGACCAGGTTCAAGGGCGCGGGCGCGGCCAGTTCAAATCGCTGGTCCTGCTGCACCCACAAGGCAAACTGCTGGGCCAGCGCGATGTGCCGACGAACGTGGTGGCGAAGTCCCTCCACGCCGTAGTGTCGAATCACGAACCACAGCTTCAAGGCGCGAAAGCGCCTGCCCAACGGCACCTGCCAGTCCCGATAGTCAATGACGGCGCCCGATTCGGTGGCCTTGTTACGGAGGTAGTCCGGCAGAATTGAAAGGGCGTCGATCAGTTCCTTGCGCCGAGCCACGTAAAAGCAGTCGCAATCGAAATTCGTGAACATCCACTTGTGCGGGTTGAAACAGTAGCTATCCGCGAACTCGAGACCCTCATTGATGGACCGGAACTCAGGGCAGAGCGCCGCGGTGCCGGCCATAGCGGAATCCACGTGCAGCCAGATGCCGTTGTCTTCACAGATACGTCCGATCTGCGGCAAGGGGTCCAAAGCGTTTGATGAGGTGGTCCCTATAGTGGCGCAAACAATGCACGGCACCTTGCCGGCTTGCCGGTCGAGAGCGATTTGCGCCGCCAGGGACTCCGGGCGCAGCGCCCAATGAGCGTCAACCTCAATGTGGCGCAGGTTCTCCTCGCCCAGGCCCGCGATTTTCACGGCCTTCTCAACCGATGAGTGAGCCTGCGGCGAGGCATAGGCGACCAGATCACCTTTGCACCCTCGCTTATTGCTGGCGTAGCCGGTGGCACGCTCGCGCGCCGCAAGAATCGCACACAGCGTGGCGCTGGAGGCGCTGTCCTGTATCACTCCGCCACCCGTCGAGGAGGAGAGGAACTTCTCCGGCAGGCCCAACATCTGAACGAGCCAGTCGAGCACGTGAGTCTCAAGCTCCGTGCAGGCGGGGCTGGTGGCCCACAGCATCCCCTGAACACCGAGGCCGGACGACAGCAGGTCCCCCAGGATGGCGGGAGCGGAGGCGTTGCAAGGAAAGAAGGCGAAGAAACTGGGTGACTGCCAGTGCGTTATTCCCGGCAGGATCAGCTTTTCAACATCGTGCAGGAGGGCCTCAAACGGCTCTCCGTCCATAGGTGCTTCCGTCGGAAGTGAAGCGCGGATTTCACCCGGCTGAACTCGAGACAGCACCGGGAAAGACTCGATTCGCTCATAGTAATCGGCGATCCAGTCGATGACCTCCCGGCCGTTCCGGCGGAAATCCTCGATGCTCATGTGGTAGCTTTTCTCGTTCGACATCCTGCTCTCCCTCGTTGGTTACCCGCGGTCAGTCGCCCGCCCCGGCAGTCCTTGGAGTATACAACACCCGTGCTATTCTAAGTTCTACTCTAACAAATAGGTCGCAGTGGGGGAAAACTGCAGGAAGCAGACGGGTGAGGTGTATGGCGAAGGTGCAAAGTTGGTTATCTGCGGAGCTTAACCGGCAGGCCCTGGTGCATTCCGCGCGGACAGCGGTCGCGGCTCTCGCTTCTTTGGCCGCAGCGCGAGTATTCAGGCTTCCTGAGGCCTACTGGGCCGCGATTACCACCCTGGTCGTCATGCAGTCGACACTGGGAGCGGCGTTGGAAGTTTCCTGGAGGCGCTTTGCGGGCACCGCCTTGGGCGCTCTCGTCGGAGCGATTGTTGCGGCCTACTTTCCCCAAAGCATTCTCGTTTTCGCAGTGGTTGTCTTCGGCATCGGACTGCTTTCCGCAGTCTTGCATCTTGATAGGACTGCCTACCGCTTTGCAAGCATCACGCTGGCCATTATCATGCTCGTTGAGCGTAACAAACCAGCTTGGGTTATAGCGACGCACCGTTTTGCGGAGGTGTCGGTGGGCATCGCCGTGGCCTTGGCGCTGACGGCGATCTGGCCGGACCGCTCAGTCGCCGCCTACGAAGAAATCCGGAAATAGTAGTACAACGCGGCGCAACCGCAACCAAGAGCTTCCAACACGGAGGCCACAGAGAAGAGCTCCCAGAAATCACGGAGAAGGAAGTACAAGTGTTTTTTCTTCTCTGTGCGCTCTGTGAACTTTTCTCTGTGCCCTCTGTGTTTGGCTCTTCTGGGGCAGCGTGAACATCAAACAACGTTCGCGGTGCAACAACATGCTGGAAACTAGCGCTACCGAGAAAAGCAGAGACATGTACGAGTTGCTTTACCGGCGCGCACTGCCTATCATAATTAGGTAAGCACCTTCTGACGGGCTAACTACCAGATCACACGCTGAGGTTCCCATGATTCTCCCTCTCACCCCGGTGCGGCTGAAACGCCATGCAGCGCAGGTTTTCGGCAACAAAGTGGGCGTGGTTTGCGATCAGCAGCGGTTTACTTATCGGCAGTTCAATGAGCGCTGTGACCGGCTTTCGAGCGCCCTACTGAAGCTTGGAATACGCACAGGCGATCGCGTTGCCTACTTGAGCTTCAATTGCCATCGATTGCTCGAAGCGTACTTTGGCGTGCCGCAGATCGGAGCCATTCTTCTGCCCTTGAACATCCGTTTAAGCGCGGAAGAGCTTGTTCATATCTTCAACGACGCGGGGCCGAGAATTCTGTGCTTCGATCCGGAATTCATTCCTCTGGTGGAGTCGCTGCGGTCGCTGGTGAGGTCGATTGAATACTATATCCCTTTGCGGGACACCAAGCCGGCCTGGGCGCATCACAAGCTCTACGACGAACTTCTCGCCGAGGCAGAGCCCGGGGAAATTGATTACCGCGGCATTGATGAAAACTCCGTGGCCGAACTCTTCTACACCAGCGGAACCACTGCTTATCCCAAAGGGGTCATGCTGACGCACCGCAACCTCTATCTGCATGCCTTCTATGCCGCCGTAGCGTTGAAGGGCGACGACAGCGAGGTTCACCTCTACACGGTTCCGCTGTTCCACGTCAACAGTTGGGGCGCCCCGCACATCATCACGCTGTCCGGCGGCCGCCACGTCATGATCAAGAAGTTTGACCCCGTTACCGTGATGGAGTTGATCCAGCGCGAGCGCGTGAGCCGTCTCCAGGTTGTGGCCACCATGGTCATCGCCATGCTCAATCACCCGGATTTTTCGAAGTATGACTTGAGCAGCGTGAAGGAAATCATGATGGGCGGAGCGCCGACTAGTACCGCGCTCGTCCGTGAGACCGAGCGCAGGATACCAGGTTGCCGCGCCATCGGCGGTTACGGTCTGACCGAGACCTCGCCGGTCCTCACGCTGGCACGCCGAAAGGCGCACTGTGCGGGCGATGCGGAAGAGTTGCAAATACGCCGGCAAGCCACCGCGGGGTACGCTTTCGCAGGCTCGGAACTTCGAGTGGTAACGCCGGAGGGCCGTGACGTCAAACCGGACGCAGCGGAGGTTGGAGAGGTCGTGGTGCGCGGCGATGTGGTGATGGAAGGCTATTGGCGGCAGCCCGAAGCCACCGCCAACGTCATCCACGACGACTGGTTTCACACCGGCGACTTGGCCACCATCGATGAGGAAGGTTACATCCTCATTGTGGACCGCGGCAAAGACATGATCCTGAGCGGCGGCGAGAATATCGCTTCGGCGGAAATCGAACGAGTCATCTACGGCCATCCGGCGGTCATGGAATGCGCAGTCATCGCCGTTCCGGACGAATCGTGGGGCGAAGTGCCGAAAGCCATGGTTACGCTGAAGCCCGGCCAGCAAGCTGCGGATACGGAAATCATCGCGCATTGCCGCCAGCACCTGGCGAGCTTCAAGGTCCCCAAATCCGTCGAGATTGTAGAGGCTCTTCCCAAAGGCGGCACTGGAAAAATCCTCAAGCGAGTGCTGCGCGAGAAATTCTGGCAGGGGCGCGCGCGACGGGTTCAATAACCCTCGTTGCCTAAACGCCTTAACTGATATATCATTTAAGAAATGACTTGGACGATCGAATTTTACGAGGATGACGTGGGCAAGCGACCTGTTGAGGACTTCCTTGCCCAGCTTTCAGAAGAACCGATAGGCAAGATCCTCCAAGTTCTCCAGATGTTGGCGGAGTGGGGACCGCGGCTTCCCTTCCCCTATTCGAGCCAAGTGGCGGGACGCCTCCGCGAACTACGAGTTCATTACGGCCGCGCACTCTACCGGGTATTCTATTACGGCGATGCGCAACGGAGCTTTGTCTTGCTGCACGCGTTCGAGAAAAGGTCCCAAGCCCTCCCCGAGAGTGAGGTTCGAGTGGCGATAAAGCGTATGCAAAAAGATCAAGACCGGAAAGGCAGGAAACTGTGAAAGATTCGAACCGATATCAGCAATTTAAAGCGCGAGCCTTGCAGCGCCCAAAAGTGCGCGCGGCCTACGAAGAAGGATTAGAGGACCTTCGAATTGCAGTACGCTTGGCGGAACTTCGAGAGAAACGTGGAATGACACAAACCGAGCTCGCAGCCAAAGTCCACACCAGTGCCGCGGTCATTTCGCGATTGGAGCGGGGCCATAACGTGGAGTTTAAAACGCTAAAGAAGGTGGCCGCAGCGCTTGATGCCCGGATCGAGGTCGTGCCAGCGGTTCCATGATTGCCTAAGGTCCTTCGCGAGGCGGCGTCGCACCTTGAGCCCCCAGCGGACTAGCAGCCGCTGCCGCCAACTCAATCTCAGTCGCGCTTGGGCGTTTTCGCATATGGCGGTTTCCGGACCCGCACCCGCATCGATCATGTCGTGCGAGTAGCCCCTATGGCCGCCCCCAGGAGCAACTACCAAGCTTGCCGCTACTCACCTAGGAAGCCTGCAATCTCACCTAATTCCCCGGAACTCAGGCGAAATTCTGCCGCGCCAATTACCCCGGAAACCTGTTCTGCGCGGCGAAGCCCGACGATGGCGCCGGTGACAGCGGGATGCCGCAACGTCCAGGCGATCGCCACTTCGCCAGGAGTGCGTCCATGGCGCGCACCAATCGCGCGCAGCAATTCCACCAGGCGAAGATTGCGGGACAATGCCGGCTCTTGAAAATCCGGGTTCTGCCGGCGCCAATCGTCATCCGGCAAAGCGCCGGCGCGCTCGCGCGTCATCGCGCCACTCAAGAGGCCGGCCCTCATCGGGGAATAAACAATCACGCCGATATTCTGCTCCGCGCAAAACGGGAGGATCTCTTTCTCAACCGCGCGAGCCAGCAAAGAATACGGCGGCTGAAGCGAGGTTATAGGTGCGATGGCTTGGGCACGTTTCATCTGCGGCACGTTGAAGTTGGATACCGCGATGTTGCGGACCTTGCCCTCTTCTTTAAGCTTTGTGAGGGTCGTCCAGCCTTCTTCGATGTCCTCCTCCGGACTGGGCCAGTGAATCTGGTAAAGATCGATGACGTCAACCTTGAGCCGCCGCAGGCTCGCCTCACACTCGGCGCGGAGGGAGTCGGCCTTCAGGCTGCCGCCGAGTTCCCCGCGCTCGTTCCACCGGCGCTCGCACTTGGTGAAGATATAAGGGCGGCGCGAGATGCCCTGCACGGCGCGGCCGACGACCTCTTCCGAGTGTCCCAGTCCGTAAACTGCTGCGGTATCGATCCAATTGATGCCGGATTCGATCGCAAGATGGATGGCCGCAATCGAGTCGCGATCGTCCTGCGCTCCCCAACTGAAGCGCCACCCTGCGCCACCCATGGCCCATGCACCCACTCCGAGGGGAGTGATTTGAAGATCGCTGTTGCCCAGCCGCCTTAATTCCATACGAATGCTCCTCGAGGTCACGTCAATCGGAGTGCACATGGGCCTGCGGCCCACCCATGAAGACGAAAGTCCCTGCCATCCTGAGCGAAGCGAAGGATCTGCAGTTCAGCGTTGAGGCGACCCAATGCAGATTCTTCGCTTCGCTCAGAATGACAGAAAGATGCCACTGAACGCCAGTTCATTGAACCACTTCATCCTTCGTTGCGGTAATCAAGCGCGGCAACTATCGGCCGGGCGTCGCGCCATTTCGGTTCAACTTTGACATGGAGTTCGAGGAAGACTTTGGGCGGGAACAACCTTTCCAATTCGCGGCGAGCCTCGCTGCCAATCTCCTTCAGCATCTCGCCGCCCGCACCGATAATGATCGGCTTCTGCGACTCCCTTTCAACCACGATGCTGGCGTAAATGCGCGTGATCTTCTCGCCTTCCTCAAAGCTCTCGATGATGACGGCCGTCGCGTAGGGAAGTTCCTGCCGGGTGTGGAGGATGATCTTCTCTCGGATGATTTCCGAGGCCAGAAACCGCTCCGGCTGATCGGTGTACATTTCGGGCGGGAAATAGTGCGGGCCCTCGGGCAGCAGCCTCACGACGGCGTCCAATAGCTCCGTGAGCCCTTCGCCCTTGAGAGCCGAGACCGGCATGATTTCCTCGAAGTTGTACAACTCGGAGTACCGCTGCATGAGCGGCAGAAGTTGCGGCTTCTTGATTCGATCGATTTTGTTCAACGCCAGGATGGTTCGCGGTCCGTACTGTTTCAACAGGCCCACGGCAAACTCGTCGCCATGCCCGAAGCGCTCCGAAGCATCGACGATCAGAATCGCCAGGTCCCGTTCCGAGAGCGCCTCGCGAACGAAGTTCATCATTTGTTCGTTGAGGCGGGAAAGCGGGCGGTGAATCCCGGGCGTGTCCATAAGCACGATCTGTGCCGGGGGCCGATTGACGATTCCCAGAATTCGATTGCGTGTGGTTTGCGGCACTGCGGTGACGATGGAAACCTTGGTCCCAACCAGAGCGTTGACCAACGTGCTCTTGCCGGCGTTGGGTCTTCCTACTACAGCCACAAATCCGGATTTAGTGGGCTCCGCCATGGTCATCAGCCGCCTCAGTGTCTTTCGGAGTAAGGGTCAAGCGAACCTTCAAGACGGTCCGCTTGTTCGCTTCCAGGACTTCGATGTTCACACCGTTTTCCTTCACCTTCTCCCCTGGAACCGGCACGTGGCCGAGATGCGTCAGCACCAGCCCCGCCACGGTGGAATAGCCGGGAGCCTGGAGGAGAACATGCAATTCTTCGCCAATCTGCGACAGGTCTGTGTGGCCTGAAACGAGGAAGGAATTCTCCGCTTCCTTCACAATATCCTGTGCGTGGGGTTCGAACTCGTCCTTGATTTCTCCCACAATCTCTTCCAGCATGTCTTCGATAGTCACCAAGCCGGTAACACTTCCATACTCGTCGATGACGATCGCCATCTGAACGGTGGACTTCTGCAATTCTTTCAGCAGGTCCTTGATATTCCGCGTTTCCGGAACGAAGGGTACGGGCCTGACCAGGCTGCGAATTGTGATCCTCGCCTGTTCTTCGGGAGGCAACTCCATGAGATCTCGGACGCTGACAATGCCCTCGATGCGGTCCAGTTGACCGCTGTAGACGGGGTACCTCGTCAGCCGCTTCTCACGAAACAGCTTACGCAGGTCTTCAAGAGAAGCGTTCACGTCGATCGCGGCGATTTCCGTTCGGGGCGTCATCACCTCGCGCACCAGCTTTTCCCCGAATTCCACCACCGACTGCACCAGCTCAGCCTCCCCTTTTTCGATCAGGCCGTCTTGCTGCCCGACCTCGATGAACTCTTGCAAGTTCTCTTGTGGCGTGGGGGGCTCCGGTTCCTGCTCCGTGGATTCCAACAGTCGACTCATGGTGGTGGAAATCAGAATGAGAAAAGTGAGCGGCAGGGCCAGATAAACAAGTCGCCGCACCGCGGGCATCCAACGCTCCAGGATGACCTCCGGCTCATCGTGGCGCGCCACCAGAAGGAAAGGGATAAGTTGGTCGGCAACGGCAACCGCAGTCAAGACGATAACCAGCGCGGCGCCCACGTTGCCCCAGAAATGATCCGGCCTGCGCAGAACCAGTAGCGCGGTCACACCGACAGCGAACAGGTGCATCGCGGCGCCGTGCAGGGCCGAAATCGACACTCCCACACGCTCCCGGTCGATCGTGATGCGCCCCGGTTCGGGAGGGCGAAACAACTTCCGAGCGCTCATCACGGTCAGTCGGCGCATCAGCAGCCGCAGATAAGAGGCCACCGCGCCGGCCACGAGCAGGGCGGCCAAAACGACCAGCCACACAATAGTGATCAGGATCGTATTGGGGTCCATCACTCTCCCGAAATGCCCAGCCGGGTCCGGAGGGCAAGCTCCAGCCGAATCATCTCGCCCTGATCGGATTCATGGTCGTAGCCCAGCAGGTGTAGCAGGCCGTGCAGAATAAGCCAGCGGATTTCATTCAGGGTTGAGTGTCCTTCCTGGCGCGCGTTTCGTTTGGCGGTCTCGACCGATATGACGATATCGCCGAGATGGTTTCTGAACTCCAGCTTGGCGCGCGCATCAGGGCCGCTGCCCGTTTGCCTGCGGCGCGTCCGGCCGCGATTGGTTCGCGAGCGGGCTCGCCGCTGCCGGCCCTCCCACGGGAACGACAAGACATCCGTGGCGCGTTCCTTTCCACGGAAGAGCGTATTCAAGCGCCTGATTTCCCGGTCGTTCACCAGGCAAACGTTGCAATCGCGCTTGCCCAGTCCCAGCGCCCGCCTTAGCTCCCCCACATATTCGCTCAATCGGGAAGTATTGACAATGTATTTGTCTTGCAGATTAAGGATCAATGGCTCTGGTTGTGGTTCTTGTTGTTATTCACGCCGCGCGCCTGGTCGTATTCTTCGTAGGCGCGGATGATGCGCTGAACCAGGGTGTGCCGCACCACGTCCCGCTCCGTGAAATAAACGAAACTGATTCCGAACACTCTGGAAACCACATCGATGGCCTCAACCAGGCCGGAACGCCGGCCATCCGGCAGGTCGATCTGCGTGATGTCGCCGGTGACCACCGCTTTGGAGTTGAAGCCCAAGCGGGTCAGGAACATCTTCATCTGCTCGCTGGTCGTGTTCTGGGCCTCGTCGAGAATCACGAAAGCGTCATTCAGCGTCCGGCCGCGCATGAAAGCGATGGGCGCGATTTCAATGATGCCCTTCTCAATGAAGCGTTCCACCCTGTCCGGGTCCAGGACGTCGTAGAGCGCATCGTACAGCGGGCGCAAGTAGGGGTTCACTTTATCCTGGATTGTGCCCGGGAGGAATCCCAGGCGTTCGCCCGCTTCCACCGCAGGTCGTGCCAGAATGATGCGGCTCACCTCTTTACTCAGCAGCGCGTCCACGGCCATGGCCACCGCCAGGTAGGTCTTGCCGGTACCCGATGGGCCGATTCCAAAAACCATGTCGTGGCGCTCGATCGCATCCACATAGGTGCGCTGGTTGAGGCTCTTGGGTGTGATGGATTTCTTGCCGAAGGTCCGCGGGAGGCCCGCTTCAGCAAGACCCTTCAGCGTGGCCTCCGGATCCTGTCCGGCGATGCGCAGGAAGGACTCAACTTCGGAGCTGTCAAATCGCGATCCTCTCTCCACCAAGTCCGCATATTCTTCCAGGACCTTTTGCGCCCGGCGCACTTCGTTGTCGCCGCCTTCGATTTCCACGGCGTCCTCGCCGAGGTTTACAGAAACATTGAAACTCCTCTCCAGCAGGCGCAGGTTCCCGTCGTGCGTGCCTACGAGTTCTTCCACTCCGCTCGGAACCTTCACACTCGTCTTCATCTTTTGTGCATGCCTCACACCCTCCTAAATGGAAGAAGAACCATCCTGCGGTGTTCGGAGGACGCGCCGAGAACCGGCGTTAGGGAGAGAGAGTTTACTTCTCATCAACTCATTAACAATTTAGCTTTGTGGGCGTCCAATGTCAAGTTCTTGCCAAGAATCGGGCAGAGGTGACGAGGGGTTACTTCTTTGCGGCGCTCTTGGGTACGAGCTCGAGGAGTTGTTCCTTGCGATAAACCAGTGCGTTGGTGTCGTAGGCGGCAATCTCAAAGCCGTGGCCGTGAGTGATGGCGTCACAGGGGCAAGCTTCTACGCAATAGCCGCAGAAGATGCACCGGTTGTAGTCGATGTTGTACACCTTCGCGTAACGCTCTGCCGCACTGATGCGGTGGTCACCGGTGTTCTCCGCAGCTTCGATGTAGATGCAATTGGCCGGGCAAGCTGCGGCGCACAGGAAGCAGGCGACGCACTTCTCGAGCCCGTTTTCGTCGCGCCGCAAAACGTGCAGACCGCGGTATCGGTCCTCAAAATGCACCGGCTCGTCCGGGTAGTTCTCCGTCACTGTTGGGCGGAGCATAGTCTTGAAAGTGATGGAAAAGCCCTTGGCCAGCGCCGTGGCGGAGTCCACTATTTCTTTGAGTATGTTTGGCATAGCCCTTCAAACTTCAGTATAACGGATGGACCTTAAAGGGTAAAGGATAAAGGCTAAAGGGTAAAGGCTAACCGACAAGGCGCGTTCACCTGATACCTGAGCTTTACCCTTTATCCTTTACCCTTTAACCTTTTACCTACCGCGACATGACATCGAACATTACGCAAACGGCTCCTCCAGCGACGCGCTCTGCCCCGTAAACAACTCGGCGCCGTTTTCCGTGACGTGCATGTCGTCCTCGAGCCGGACGCCGAACTCACCCTGAATGTAAATCCCCGGCTCGTCGCTGAACGTCATGTTCGGCTCGAGCTTCAGGGTATTACCGCGCACCAGGTATGGCCACTCGTGCCCATCCATCCCCATGCCGTGGCCGAGGCGGTGCTTGAAGAACTTATAACCCGGGCCATAGCCCGCGTCGCTGATCACCTTACGCGCCGCCGCGTCTACGTCCTGAGCTTCGACTCCGGGCTTGGCGGCATCCAGTGCTGCCTTTTGCGCGCGTCGGACAATGTCAAAAACGTGCCGCATCTTCTCCGCCGGCTTGCCGAGCACGAAGGTCCGAGTGATATCGGACGTGTAGCCTTCTACGACACAGCCGTCGTCGATCATCACGGCTTCGCCCTCATGGATGCTCTGTGGCGCAATCGATCCGTGCGGCAGCGCGGAGTACGCGCCGACGTTGACGCTGGCTTCGCCCGGAAAGCCGAGCCGGGAATAGGCGGCGTCAATCAGCCGTCCGAGCTGGTGCTGCGTCATGCCCGGCTGGAGGGCCCGCCAAGCCGCTTCGTAGGCGGCGATGGTCACTTGGGCAGCGAGCCGCATCAACGCGATTTCGTGCTCACTCTTGCGCATCCGGCACCCGGCAGTCACCGGCGTAGCACTCAGGATGTTGAGCGCCGGCGCGACCTTGCTCACACCGTCGCTGAAGACGTAATGGACCGTCTCCTCCATTCCCAGGCGCCCGCCGGCAAGGCCTCTTTCCCGCATTCCCTCGGCGATCAGCGCATAAGGGTTTTCGTCTTCCTCCCAGACTCGGATATCAGCAACGCCGGCGAAGGGACTCTGCTCAATCACCTCCGCGGCGCGGTCCCGCTCGAAGGCGGGACATACGAAGAAGGCCTGGCTTTTTGCCGGAAGAATCAGGGCGAACAGCCGCTCGCCGCCCCACCAACGGATATTGGTGAAGTACTCGAGCGACGTGCCGCCCATCAGCATCAATGCATCAATCCGGTTCTCGGCCATCAGACGGCGAGCCTGCTCGATGCGCGCCCGCCGCTCCTCGGTGGTGATCGGCTTGGCGAGTTCCTTCATGGATTTCAGCGCCTTGATCGAAGCCGGCAGCGAGGCAGAAGGGCCCGGCGCGCCACTTCCCTGCCCGGCAAGTGGATTTGGCGCCAGCGCCGCGCTAACACCGGCCGTCAGAGCGAGGCCTGCGCCGGCATGACACAAGAATCGACGTCGAGAAGGCATCTGTTTCTCCGATGATGGATTGCCTGTAAGAGGGAAGACTAAAGCTGATACAATTGAATCGTCAAGCGCAACGTAGGGATTCGTTGGAGGAGCTATGCGAACCTCAAGACTCATCCTCACTGCTGCGGCCATGCTGGTTATTTCCACCACGTCTGTTGCGGCGGACGACGCGATTACGCTGCCTGCCGGTAGCGAGATCCAAGTGCAACTGATTACCACGCTCAGCTCGAAGACCAACGAAGCCGGCGATATGTGGTCGGCCAAAGTTGTGGAACCCATCTTCCTGAAAGGCAAGGAGGTTTTTCCCGAAGGCAGCTTCGTGGATGGCCACATCACTTACTTGAAGGGGCCGGGACACGCAAAAGGGCGGGGCGAAATGCGGCTGGTGGTCGATTCGATCGCCAATCCTGAGGGCGCAAAGTACAACATCGTGGCCAGCTTGAAGGACGCCGAGGCCGCCGATGTGAAGGATCAAGAGGGCACCTTGCAAGGGCCCGGCAAAGATGGGAAAGGGACGGCCGTGGAAACCGGCATCGGAGCGGCGGCGGGGGCGACCATTGGCGTCATCGCGCACGGTGGAAGCGGGGCGCTCTACGGCGCCGGCATCGGTGCGGCGGCTGGGCTCATTCACGGCGCCCTCAAGAAGGGCAAGGACATTATCGTTCCGGCAGGACTTGAGATGACCTTCGTGATTTCCCGCGATACGACGGTGAAAAGAGCGGGCAGCAGGCAGATGGGCAGGTCGGCCGATAGGTAGGTCGGAGCCGCGCTCGGAATGACAAGAAAGGGAGCCACCAGTATGAGCAAGTCAAGATTCGCGATGGGACTCACGGCGCTCGTCATGGGCGCGGCGATCTGCTTTGCGGCGGATGATGCGATTACGCTCATCGCCGGAAGAGAGCTGCACGTGCAGTTCATCACGGAGCTGAGTTCGAAAGCCAACGAGAGCGGAGACATGTTTACCGGCAAGGTTGTGGAACCCGTCTTCGGCCCTGGGGGAGAAATCGTTCCGGACGGTAGCACCGTTGAGGGTCACATCACGTTTGTGAACCCGCCGGAGCAAGCCAAAGGCAAGGGCAAGGATAAAGAGAAGGGCGATTTTCAACTGATCCCAGACTCTATCTCAATTCCGGACGGCACGAAGTACAACATCGCCGCAACCGCTCAGGCTGCGGGTGGCGCGCCGGCCAAAGATCAGGCCTCCGGCGGCCTGACCGCGCTGGCGAGCAAGTTCTCCACCAAGAAAGGCAAGAACATCGTTATCGCTCCGGGGACCGAGGTGACCTTTGAGATTACTCACGACACGGTGGCCACGAAGGTGCCGGTAAAGCAGTAGTCAGTTGTCAGTCGTCAGTTTTCGGTCGTGAGTTGTTGGAAGCTCGCCGAAGGGCCCAAAAGGCAGCAGTCAACAAGATAATCTATTTATTAATAATACCTCTAAGCATAATGGCTCTTCAGAGGCTACTGACTACGGCCCACTGACAACTGACGACTGACTACTGACGACTGCTTTTCCCCCTTATATCATCCACAATCTGCTTGCCGTGGAAGCGGCCGTTCTCGATGAAGATCTCGTTGGTATCCATGCCGGCGATGATCACGCCTGCCAGGTACAGGCCGGGCACGTTGGTTTCGCGCGTTTCGGTGCTGCACTGCGGACGGCAGGTTTGCGGGTCAATACGCACCCCGGCGCTGCGCAGGAAGTCGAAGTCAGGATGATAACCGGTGAGGGCGAAAACGAAGTCATTTTCGAGCCGCACCGTTTCGCCTGCGGAATTGTGCACCAGGATCCAGTCCTGCGCAATCTCGGTCAGGGTCCTTCCGAAGAAAGCCCGGATTGAACCTTCCTTGATCCGGTTTTCAAGATCAGGCCTGATCCAATACTTGATATGCCGGCTTAGTTGGTCCTCCCGCACCACCAGCGTCACCTCCACCCCGTAGCGGTAGAGTTCCAGCGCCGCAATCGCCGCCGAATTGCCTCCCCCAATCACCGCCACGCGGCGCCCGAAGAATTGGTGCGGCTCAAGGTAGTAATGTGAGACCTTGGGCAGGTCCTCTCCCGGCACGTTCATCGGGTTGGGAAGATCGTAGTAGCCCGTCGCCAGTACAACATTGCGAGAGTGGTATCGGCAGTGCTGCCCGCCGCGCAGGCCGGTGTCAATCACGAAGGCGCCGTCTTCTTTCCTGACCCGCGCCACACGCTCCTCATAGTGGATGGGCAAATGGTAGTGGTCCGCCACGCGGCGATAGTATTCCAGAGCTTCGGCCCGCATGGGTTTGATATTCACGCTCACAAAAGGCAGGTCGCCAATCTCCAAGAGCTCGCGCGTAGTAAAAAAAGTCATGTTAGGCGGATAGTGGAAAAGAGAATTCACCAGGCAGCCCTTCTCCAGGATCAGCAGCTTCAGATCAGCCCGCTGCGCCTCAATGCCGCAAGCCAGCCCCGTCGGGCCGGCGCCCACCACCAGCACGTCATATGAATCGTTCATTCCTATCAGTTCCTCCCTGCATTAAAGGTAGGCAGTCGGCCGCTTGGGCACGCGTTTCAAATGGCAAATGGCAAACGGCAAAATTCAAATGGTTTACAACTTGCCGATTGAGAATTGGCCAACCATTTGCCATTTGACCTTTGCCATTTGAATTCGCTCTTTCGCTGCAGGCCCTGCTGTCTGCCCTATTGCGGTTCTCCTTCCGATCCTTTTAACAGCCGGTTCAGGTCCTGCCTGAATCGCTCATACGCGGCAAGCATCTCCGGAGTGGCGGGCACCGAATCGCTCTTCCAGGTAAAGGCTTTGCCCCCGGACCGATCCACCAGCATGGCGATTCCTTCTCCGACATGATACCCCACTTGACCGAAGAGCCTTACCTTTCCTTCGCTGATCTCGAGCAGGGCGACGAATCCCTCCCGTTCTACCGCCAGGTAACGCGCATAACGCTCGAAAGTCACGAACTTGAAACCGGCTTGAAGAAGCGACTCCAGCACCGTGATTTGGACCGGCTTTAGATCGCCGGTTTGCGCTTCAAGCGTCATTTGCCCACCCCACCGACCCTTTGTTTTCTATAACATTCCCGGTTCGTTCGTAAAGAAAGTTAAGAGTCGAGGAGTCTGCTCCGGCTTCGCCGCGCTCGACCGTTCAACTCCTTGACTCCTGGACTTCTTGACCTCATCATTTGTTTTCATAAACATTCTGGCTTTGTTCCGTCAATTCTGCGGTCGGCGGATGGCGCAGACCCCGAAGTAGGGGGTCTGCGATGTCCCGAAGGGACAGGTTAGGGCAAGCGATACAATCTGACCGAACTGCGCCTTCGGTGCACCGCAGACGTTCAAAACCAACGTCCGCGCCAGCACATGACTGTTTGTCATCTTCCTTTGTTTTCATAGACATTCTCGCTTTGTTCCCTGGTTTTCGACGCCGTAAATGCGGATTCGAGCCAAGGCCCAAAGTCGCACCACCCCCAACCCCTCCTCATCCGAGGAGGGGAGCCCGGGGATTCCCCTCCTTGGATTAAGGAGGGGCAGCGGTGGTTGATTTCTGCGCTCTTCCTTTGTTTTCACAAACATTCTCGCTTTGTTCCCCAAGTAATCTCTCAGCGACCAGCTTTCAGCTCCAGTCACGCCGTTCCCGGCGCTTCCCGGCTTGCCGGCCCAGGTCCGTTCCTGGCCACAGCAAGCCCTAATTCTAGGCTATCATAATGGGCACAGATTTTCAAGTGTTGTCGGTGCTAATGACAGCATTCGGCAACACCCCGTAAGAGAGTGCCGCAAACACGCCACAATGTCCCTCAAGTTCGTCTGGCCAGCAAGCTGGCCTGGGCCAAAGCGGCAGCAAGCTGCCGCACTCCAAAGCTCAAAACACACGTAGAACATAAGACGGTGGCAACGCTACCTATACCAGTAGATCCACGCCCGGCGACGCTCGCCGTTGGGCAATGTGACCTCAGTCGTGCCGCGAGTGAACATGCCTTTCTCCGGTTTCCGGGGCGAGAACCCTTCAATCTCATCCAGGACTTGTAAGCTGTTTACCACTTTGTGAAGGCGGTAAAGCTCACCCACGACCGTCTTCCCCGGTTTGGAGGAAGCGCGAGCGCCCGGAAATTCCCCCAAGTCGAAGAGTTCCGCCCGCACTTTCCCGCTTGCTACAAATTGTGCGCCCAGTCTCTTCAAGTGATGGTGGAGTCGGAAGCCTCGGCGCAGGGTGCCGTAGACAAAGAGGAGGTCAGGGGCGGGTTTAGGCGATGGATCATCCATGTTTTTTTCTACTGGAAACGGCAGCTCCCAGCAAGTAACCCCTCACCCGTCCCGCTCCGGCTGATGACTACGCCGGCAGCGGGACACCCTCTCCCCAAGGGAGAGGGCAGTCAGTTCGTACGGCGCCGCTCGCGCTTTCCGCATTCTAATTTCTGATTTCTGCTTTACTTCTCTGCTTCCAGGGTCTCGAGGATGCGGCGCAAGGCGGCGATGACTTCGGTGCGTTCGACGCTGTTTTTACGGAACTGTAGTACGAGCTTAAACTCTTTGGCGGGCGGGACAAAGCGGAAGACGGCCGGGCCCGGTCTTTTATCGGGATTACGTTCGGCGCGAGCCTGTTCGCGATTTACGATTCCCAGGGCAAAGCGGTGCGCCAGGTCCTTCATCTTGGCTTCGTTGGGCTGGCGGGCCACTTGCAGGAGTTGCGATTTGGAGAGCACGCCGTTTTCGATGCAGAAAGCCTTAATCTCATCGGGAATCATCCGAAGGCTGAGGAGCTCAGTAATCGAAGAGCGTGATTTCGAGAGTTTCCTGGCAATCTCCTCATGCGTCAGGCCGAAGCGGCCGGTTAGCGCCTGCACGCCGTCCGCCTCTTCGAAGGGGGTCAAATCTTTGCGCTGGAGGTTTTCGATGAGCGCCATTTCGAGCGTTTCGGCGTCATCAACGTCCTTCTCGATACAGGGAAGCTCGAAAAGCCCGGCGGCGCGCGCCGCCAGGTAACGGCGCTCGCCGGAGATGATCATATACTTGCCCGACTCCGGCAGAAACCGAACCAGGAGCGGCTCCAGCACGCCCTTCTCGCGCACCGAGTCCGTAAGCCCCTGCAAATCGCCCACATCCTTGCGAGGCTGGCTGGCGTTCGCCTGTACTTCCTCGATGGGAATCATTCTGCCAATAGCGGCGCCGGTCCGGGAGATGATCTCCTCCACGTAATGGGCGTTGTGCCGCATCTTGACGGTCACGGGCAATCCAGCGCGTCTAGCTGACACGTTGCATGACCTCCTTGGCGAGCTGGCTGTATTCCTTGGCTCCCGTTGAGTCGGGGGCAAACGTGAAAATGGTTTCTTTATAAGCCGGGCTTTCCTCCAGGCGTACGTTCTTGCCGATGATGGTCTTGAACACCTTATCCCCGAAAACCTCACGCACTTGCTTGTATATGTCCCGAGCCAGATTGGTCCGCCGGTCAAACAGCGTGACGATCACGCCGAGCAGTTCCAGTTCCGGGTTGGGCCGGGCGCGAATGCGCTGGAGCGTCTCGAGCAGGTCGTCCGTACCCTCGAGCGCATAATAGGACGCCTGGATGGGCACCAGCAGGTATTGCGCGGCCACCAGGGCGTTCACGGTAAGCAGGCCGAGCGCCGGTGGAGTATCGATCACCAGGAGGTCAAAGTCGTCGCGCACGGCCGGCAAGGCATCCTTGAGGCGATAGGGGGCGTCGAACTGGCCCACCAGTTGAGTTTCCAGCTTGGCCAGAGAGATGCGCGATGGCACCAGGCACAAATTGGCCACGCGCGTGGGCCGCATCACCTGCGAAAGGGCCATGTTGTGATCGGCCAGCACCTCGTACGCCGTGTGCTCGACTTCGTCGGGATTGAAAAAGGAAAGAGTGCAATTGGCTTGGGGATCGAGGTCGATCAGGAGGGTCCGCTGGTCCTGCAGCGCCAGGGCAGCGGCTAGATTGATAGCCGTCGTGGTTTTCCCGACGCCGCCTTTCTGGTTAGCGATCGCGATGACCGTGCTCACTCGCAACTCCCGCCGGCTAGGGTAGGAGCGGCCCGTCGGCCGAGCGCACCCTGCGTAACCGTAAAGATAAGCCTTTTAGATGAACTGAGCAAGGGCTAAGGTGGTTTGAGATCCCAAGTCTCAAATTTCAAATCTCAAATTTCAAATTCGAGATTTCGGAGGAAAATCTCAAATTTCAAATTCAGGATTTCAGATTCAAGGCGGCGGGGCCTTACATCTTATAGCGGCCCATGTCTTCGTCGCCCAATCCTTCCAGCCATTTTCGCAGCTCTTCGTTGCTGGCCTTTTCGCTGGCTCCGCCGGCCACCTTGGAATTCTTCAGGACTTCCTCTTCGACATAGATCGGGCAATCCATGCGCAGGGCCAGCGCCAGGGCGTCGCTGGGCCGCGAATCGATGGACATCACCTGTCCGTCGCGTTCCAGCCAGATCAGCGCGTAGAAGGTGTCTTCCTTCAACTCGTTCACCACCACTTTCTGGACGCGCGTTTCGAGCCCGAGCAGGAGATTCTTCAGCAGGTCATGGGTCATGGGACGGGGAGTGCTGACCTTTTCAATTTCCAGGGCGATCGCGTTCGCTTCGTAAATGCCCACCCAGATGGGAAGCACGGAGGCCCCGTTGGGGTCCTTGAGGATCACGATGGGCATGTTCGTGACCGGATCCATCACCAATCCGCGGATTCTCATTTCAATTTCCATGCGACCCTCCCAACCCCCGATGCCCGGTACGTGTACCTTTTCCCGCGATCGACGTCCGTTTACTTTGTCATTCTGAGCGGAGCGAAGAATCCCGGCAGTGGCTGTCGATCTCGAAACTGCGGAGATTCTTCGCTTCGCTCAGAATGACAGAGCACAAGTGCCGTCCATAGGCGCCCTTACACGCGTACTGCGATCAGGCTGTTCGGCCCGGCCCCGGTCACTTTCACCGTCAGGTAGCGTCCCACATCCGACGGGCTACCCGGAAAGTTTATGACGCGATTCGTGGTGCTGCGCCCCACCGCCTGCCCCAGGCGCGGCTGGTGTGCCTCCACAAGGACTTCGCAGGTTTCGCCCAGCAGAGCCTGATTGCGCCTCAACTGAATCTGCCGCTGAAGTTCCTGAAGTTCGGCCAGCCGGAGTCCCTTCTCGTCCTCTGCCAGCGCATCCCCCTGCGTCGCCGCCAGCGTATTGGGGCGTGGTGAATACTTAAAGGAGAAAACCTGATCGTACTCCACTTCCTGCATTAACGAAAGCGTCTGTTCAAAGTCCTGCCGCGTTTCACCGCAAAAGCCGACAATGATGTCCGTGGACAGGCTGATGGTGCGGCGCGCCTGGCGAATGTAATCGATTCGTTCCAGATACTCTTCGCGGGAGTAACCCCTCAGCATGCGAGCCAGGACCGGCGTGGAGCCCGACTGCACCGGGAGGTGAACCTGGTCGCAGAGGGCGGGATGGGCGTCGATGGCCCGGACGATGTCAGGCGTGAAGAATCTCGGGTGCGAGGTCGTGAACCGAACGCGGCGGACACCCGGAATTTCAGCGACGCACCCGAGCAATTCCGCAAAACTCCGGCGGGAGGGAGAGGGATCCTCCCAGGCATTAACGATCTGGCCTAGAAGCTGGATTTCCGAGTAGCCTTCGTCGACCAGGCGCCGCGCCTCGTCCAGGATTTTCTGGCTCGGACGGCTGCGCTGCGGGCCGCGCGTCATGGGCACAACACAGAACGCGCAGCGCTGGTCGCACCCCTCGATAATGGTGAGATAGGCCCGGAACGGATTGTCGCGCCGGGTCAATTCCGTTTCAAAGCACTCCTCGGTGTCAAGCGAGAGACCGGTCACACGCCGATCGCCGGCTTCGAGCCGGTCAAGCAACTCGGGCAGCCTGGAATAGCTCGCGGACCCGCACACAAAACTGACCTGCGGAGCGCGCTCAAAGAACCGCTCGCCTTCCTGCTGCGCCACGCAGCCGAGCACGCCAATCACCTTCCCCGCCCCGCCGTTTCCCTTGCGAAAGGCGCCCAGGCGTGAGAAGACCTTCTGCGCGGCCTTTTCCCGAATGCTGCAAGTGTTGTAGAGAATAAGGTCGGCTCCGGCGTGATCGTCGACTGGCGTCATCCCGCGCGCCAGCAATACGCCTTGAACCTTCTCCGAATCGTGCACATTCATCTGGCAGCCAAAGGTCTCAATGTAGAACGTCCTCAGCCTGCCCGGCGCCGACACTCGGGTTGCTAGTTGCGGCGCGATCGCAGGCGCCAGCGTACCCGCGGATTCGAAGACCGTGAGTTGGACCAGTTCGTTTCCCATTCAGCAGCGTAGACCCGAACTCAGTATAGCCCGAAATGAGGACTGGGGACTAGGAATTACGGGCGGAGATAGCGTCCTGATTTGGACAGTTTCACAATATCGATGTCAGTCCGAGGGGTCATGGGCCTGCGCCCACCCATCGACATGAAAGTCGTTGTCATCCTGAGCGAAGCGAAGGATCTGCAGTTCCGGTCCTAGTCGAACTAATGCAGATTCTTCGCTTCGCTCAGAATGACGGACTTTCGAGACCGGAGCGAGGAATGACGCCGTCGAGAAAGCCCGGCTGCATTAACGAAATTTTTCGCAAATCCTTATGCCTTCTTTATGCC
>Ga0181532_10001177_pt1 | contig 25678 bp, 23 predicted proteins | sample PEATcosm2014_Bin_33_FD_119768 | JGI IMG/M metagenome (GOLD analysis project Ga0181532, IMG submission 119768) | Peatland microbial communities from MTU Mesocosm Facility, Houghton, MI, USA - PEATcosm2014_Bin11_30_metaG | ecosystem: Environmental > Terrestrial > Soil > Wetlands > Peat | place... | reverse complement strand
TTGCGTGCCAGGATGAGGATTCGGCAGTTTTCCAGACACTCGATCGTCTATAAGGAGGGGGAATCAGATGAAGCCGTATACATCGTGCTCTCGGGAATCGCCCGGCTTATCTGCCTCAATCGAAAAGGGGAACGCAATCTGCTCGAGGTGCTGGGACCCGGCGACGTGATCGAGATTCCGTCATTATTGCCCGATATTCATCATAAACTCACCTGCGAGACGTTCACGGATTGTCAAATCGGTTTAATAAGCCCAACCGCGCTCGTGGAGGGCATCGTTGGCATTCCATTCCGCGAGTTCAACGAGGCGCTCAATTTGACGGTCGGCCGATGGTGGACGCTTCTGGAGCGCCATTCAAACTTTCTCAGTCAAACCGTTCGAGAGAAAATCATGCTCGCCTTGCTCGACCTCGGCCGCAAGTTCGGTCAGCGAGACGACCACGCGATGATCATAGATCTGGGTCTAAGCGGTCAGGACATAGCGGACCTGGTGGAGTCCTCGCGGCCGAAAGTGAGCGAGTGCCTCAAGAGTCTCGTTGCTGAAGGCGTCGTGACGCGCGAACACCGCCGTTTCATCATCGACTCGGTAAAAATTCAGGCTAGCCTGCGATCCTGACGCTTGTCGCTACCAAAAAGAGGTTCTGAACCGCGGCGGTCGGCCCTCGACAATCGCCTCGACGATTCTGGGCGAGAGAGCGCAAGCCGAACAAGAAGATTCTCTCCAGCACTGCTGCTCTTATTTTGGTCCGAATACCTCGCCAGATTCGCAGACAATTTACCCGATCAAAACTGAATGAGGGTCGGCAGTTCAAATCCAGCTTGGGCCACATTTCTTCCACTCATAAACAAGATGTTTCCGGGCTTTTGGGGCCGGCGGGCAAGCATGACCGAAGAATCATGCCGCCGATCGCGTCACCCGGTGGTGCCGTTGGCGCCATGATTCGTGGGCGCCTCTTCCGTGCCTCCCGCACGATTGCTGAATAGACGCAAAGCGCGCCTAATGAGCTACGTGTAATGGCGATTTCAAATGACGAAAGAAAGGATCACGCACCATGAGAGGCCGATATAATCGCGTCGCGATTGCGCTCCCAGGCACAGTACTGACGGCATTGGCGCAGGCGTCGACCGGGTTCCTGTTGCTGACGCTGGTGCTCGCGACTAGCGCCCGGATCGCCGCCGCGCAGTCCGGAATCCGGGATTACCAAAATTACTGCGCCGAGTGCCATGGGCTTACCGGTAAGGGCGACGGCCCCTCCCGCTTGACCATTCCCATGAATCCGCCGCCGAACGACCTCACTCAGATGGCAAGGAAAAATGGCGGGAAATTTCCCTTCGATGAGGTCGTGGACTCAATCGACGGCCGCAAGAATATACCGTCGCACGCGCGGCTCCAGATGCCCTTTTGGGGGACAACCCTTCAGAAGCCGGGCCAGGAGTTCACGCCCGAAAGCGATGCCGAGGTGAAGAGAAGAATCGAAGCGATGGCGCGATTCGTCGAGAGCATCCAGCAGAAGTGACGCGACCCGCGAATGATTATCCATTAGCGCCGTCGCGCGCAGCGTCAGGCCGGCGCTTATTTGGCGGCCTAATGAACCGCGTGTTCGAACGATTGCAAAACCCGGAGTGTGCGTTCTCGATCCATCGGTTTCGAGGTGTAATACTGGACGCTATATGCACGCGCCTGCCGTTCGGTCTCGGGACTGTGATTCGCTGCGATGTAGGCAACGAGTGCATGCAGGGCGTGTTTGCGCACTTGGTCAAGCAGCCAGGCGCGGGTCGATTCCTCGAGAGCTTCGTCGTCGATTACCACCATCTTGACGTCCGGCTTCAGTAGAAACGCGTGCCCATCATGCGGATCGGCAAATTTCGCAATGACCCAGGCATCGCTCACGCCCTCGGCGATTATCTGCACGACCGATTCGTCGCGCGAGAAAACTACTATCGCCCCGCGCTTTCCGCCCGTGGTTCCTGCCGGGTCCGACTGTGAGGCAAGCGCCAGCCGGGGCCCAGCCTTACTGCTTACTTTGCCCTGCGAGGAGCTTGATGCGAGCTTCAGTCGTTTGTGCTGCTGGAGCATTGATTTGTCACGCTGGCAACCTGACGTCTCTGCCCTTGCTTGAAACATGCCAACGCGACTGCTCGGGCAAAACGCCGCTGAAATCCGACGATTTTGGTTTTTGAGGCAACATATGTTAAAAAAGAATTGTCCCCGCTGAGTGCAGTTTTGAATCGGATTGACGCCTTTCGAGCCATTTGACCCGGAAACCTGACGAATGAAGACAAATACCAACGCACCGGCTCCTGCAGCTCTCCCCAGTGGCGGACCACGCTATTTTCACCTGCTGTGGGACACGGAACTCGACGAGCTGCGTCCGGTCCTGGAGTCCGTCCAGAAGCATCGCACCCGCGTGCTGGAACATTGGTACCAGCTCTACGTGCTGCACTTTGCCGACAGCCGCGCGCTGACGAAGACGGAATTCATAGAAATTTACGGCAGCGAACTCGATGCCACGTTGAAGGACTTACTCGGCAAAGACATGGACGGCTTCGCCGCCAACGTCGCACGAATCGGGGAACAGCTCGCCGAACGCGGGGTGCCATTCCAGGAATTGATCGTCTCGATCCACCTTTTCGAGGAGAGCGCGGCCACCGCGTTTCCTACCTTCCCGCCACTAACCGGGCGGACCTACCAGGCATTCGACAAGCTAAGTCATATCCGGATGGTCGTGCTCGCCGATACCTACTTCCGCTCGAAGACCGCCGTCTCCGGAGCGCGAATAATGGCGCTCGAGCGCGAAGCCGCGACGCTTCCAAATCATTCTCGCAGCCGGTTCCACGGGATGGTCGGCGCCAGTGCGGCGATGCGCCAGCTGTACGACCGGGTGGAGGCGGCCGGCGTCACGCGCGGCACGATCCTAATCGTTGGCGAGAGCGGTACGGGCAAGGAGCTGGTCGCGCACGCCATTCATGAATGCGGCCCGCAGCCGGGGGCGCCGTTCGTCGCGCTCAACTGCGCGGCGGTACCCAAGGACCTGATCGAAAGCGAGCTATTTGGGTACAAGCGCGGCGCGTTCAGCGGAGCGAACGCCGAGTACCTGGGGCTGTTCCGCGCGGCCGACGGCGGAACTCTGTTCCTGGACGAGGTCACGGAGATGAGCGCCGACACGCAGAGCAAGCTGCTGCGCGCCATTCAGGAGCGCTCGGTGCGTCCGGTAGGCTCGACCAGAGAGATTGCGGTGGACGTGCGCCTGATCGCCTCGACCAACCGCGATCCCCAGGAAGAAGTGAAGGCCGGCCGCCTTCGAGACGACCTCTACTACCGTCTGCAGGCGGGCGTCATTCATATACCGCCGCTGCGGGCGCGGCTTGAGGATGTGGCGCTGCTGGTCGAACATTTCATCGAGCTCTTCAACGCACGGCAGATGCGGGGAGTTCCGGTCACGGGGGCAGAGGACGAAGCGATCGAGGCCATGCGACGGTATTCGTGGCCGGGCAACGTGCGCGAACTTGCCAACGCGATCGAGAGCGCATTCACGTTCAGCCGCTCGCCCGTGATCCGACTGCAGGACCTGCCGGCATCGATCGCCGGTTCGCACGCCGCCGAACGCGAACCCGTCGCCAGGGTAAATCCGGTCGGCAGTTTCGCCGATGCCGAGCACGCCCTTATCCGCCGCGCGCTCGATGCGACTGAAGGCAACAAGGTGCAGGCTGCCAAGCTGCTGAAGATCTCCCGCAAGAAGCTCTACGCCAAGATCGTGAAGTACGGAATCGAGTGATCAGGCGCGCGGCGCGCGCGTTTACGCCTCCCAGACGGCCGTGAGCGCGCCGTCCTGGTCAGACCAGTTGTAACGCGCGCGTCCGCCGAAAGCTTTCTGCAGTTCGCGGGCGATCCGATGCGCCAGCTTTTGCGACGTGGTCAGCACCTCGAGCGTCGCGCCGTCCCATTTGCTGGAGACAATTCGCCGCTCGGGTTGAGTGAATTCGGCGCGTCGTTCGACGTTGGCGATCCGCGCGCGGATCGCCTCCAGGTTTGAGCTTGCGTTCGAGCCGCGCACCAACACCCGCCCGAAGTATTCGCCGCTTTTCGCTTGCTTGCATCCCGGGCAGATGGTCCATGCCGCCGTGTTGATCAGTTTGGCGGGGAGCGTCCGATTGCGCCGCCAGGTTTTGGCCGTATAAATGCTCCCACAGGCGTCGCAAACCGAGGGATCTTTGGGTGGGCGCTGCTTCTGTGCGACGGGCGGGCTCATGTTGGAGCGCGTGCCGCGGCGGTCGAGGCTGCGGGTGAGTCCCTTGCGGGTGGTGTTACCAGTGGTCTGCTTCATTCGATGCCTCTTCGCGATTCGCTGCTCCCTGCGTGCCCTTAGCCGTTCATGATCTTGCTGGTTCCCGCAACGACCAGCAGGAACGCCCTCAGCAGATCGCTCGTGGTGACGATGCCGACCAGCTTGCCGTCGGCGACAATCGGCAGTCCACCGATCTTGTGCTTCAGCATCAGCCGGGCCGCGTCTTCCACCGTGCTATGCGGCGCGACGGTGATGAGCTCGGTGCGCATCGCCGCATTCACACGCGTCGATCCCAGGTAGCCCATGTGCTCGCGTATATCGCGCTCGGTGAGGATCCCGACGAGCCGCCCGCCCTCCACCACCGGCAATCGCCTGAACCGGCCGTCGTCCATGACGGCCTTGGCGTTCGCCAGTGTGTCATCAGGATTGATTACGATAGGGTCCGGGGTCATCAAGTTGACAATCTGCATCCTTTGTCCTCCGAGGAGTCAGTTGATGAGCGTGCAATTCGCTTGCCATCGGCGGCTAGGCGTCGATGCTATGGTCTGCAATGAAGGTGCGGGCTTTTGTGAGCTGGAGGGTGAGCGCTCCCCGTCGCATCCTGCCCGTCAGCCGCATCGACGTTTGCGAAATGACGCGAAGCGATACATCTTCGCGATCGATGCAGCGCTTCCGCAGGCTGAGTATCTGCCAGAGCAGTGCGGCTGTTGAGGGACGATCAGGCGCTATTGCGGTTTTGGTTCCTGTTTCGAGCCGAACAGCTTTTGAACTGGCTGCTGTGCCTTGTCGCGCATCTTATGCATGAATGAGGTCTTTTTCTTCTTGGGGTGAGCGGCCTTGTGAGCCGCCGGCTTCCCGGTCTTGGCCACTGCCGGTTGATTCGTCTCGCCACCGGGCGGAGCGCTCTGGGTTGCGCCGTTAGCTGACGGGATTACTACTGAATTCGGCTGAGCCTGCGCCGACAGGGCGGGCGCCAGCATTAACAGGGCCGCGGCAAACGATATTGAAGCGATGAGTTTCATAGATTAGCCGTGAGATACCATCATCAGCACCAAGACGCTCGGAACCGATAAAGGTTACAGAGCGGCGAGTGCATCTCTTGACGGCTATAAGCTCGCTGAAGAATGCTTTAGCATGGAAGTATCTGAGTGCTGCGATCGGATGCAGGTCATCGCGGGCCGTGATCGAATCGTCGGTGCGAGCCGCGAAAATCCAAAACCGGGGATGGCACGGCATTCGCTAGTCCATTGAGTATCGTGCCGCGCCTGACCTCGAAGGAGCATATTTTCATGGCATATCCATTCCGCAGAATTCTTTGCCCGGTGGACTTCGACGATAACTCGATGCAGGCGCTCGATACCGCCGCGGATTTCGCCCGCGAGAGCGGCGGCACTGTGTTTGTCTTGCACGTGGTTCCGATGATCCTCGCGCCGACGGGAATGCCGATCTATGTTGACCTCTACAAGGGGCAGGAAGAGACTGCCCGCGCCAAGCTGCTCGAGATCGCGCACAAGCGGCTGGACGGGCTCAAGTACGAAGTTCTGACCCATACCGGCGAGCCGGCCGGCGCCATCTTAAACGCCGAAAAGAAAACCAGCGCCGACGTCATCGTAATGGCCACGCACGGGCGCCGTGGCTTCAAGCGCTTTTTCCTTGGCAGCATCGCCGAAGTCGTCTTGCGCGAATCCATCTGCCCGGTGGTGACCGTGCGCTGTACGCCCGCGCAAAGCGACCTGGTCGGCACCTGGATGACGAAAAATCCGGTCACCGCGACTCCGCACGAGAAGCTCGCCTCCATCGCAGCCAAGATGCACGCGGGAGGCTTTCGATGCGTGCCGATTCTCAATGAAGGCGGCGTGCCGATCGGAATTGTGACCGACCGCGACATCCGCCAGCACACCGGCCTTTTGGATCAAACCGAGGCGTGCAAGGCGATGAGCGAAACGCTGATAACTGTAACGCCGTCGACCGATATTCAAGAGGCTGCGCGCTTGCTGCGCGACCGGAAGATCGGAGGGCTGCCAGTGCTGGAAGGCGGCAAGCTCGCCGGCGTGATAACCACGGCCGACGTGCTCGAGGCGCTGACCACGCGAGTCTGAGCACGGCCGGCAGGCGGGAGCGATGCGCGGACCCGGGTGAAATGATGGAACCATGCGGGACGCCAAGGCCTGGCGGACATCGCACGGGCGGTGTCGCGGCGCTGGTCGAGGCAATGATGCGGCCGGAGTTCTACCCGGACTCGCCCGCTCGCGTCGAACTCAAGCAGACGCACATATCTTACGTCTTTGTCGCCGGAGAAACGGTTTTCAAGGTCAAGAAGCCGGTTCATTTTGCATTCCTGGATTGTTCCAGGCTCGCGCGCCGGTTCCACTACTGCATCGAAGAGGTGCGCCTCAACGCGCGTCTTTCGCCAAGTGTGTACCTCGGCGTGTTCGCGATTCTTAAGCGCGCGGACTGCTTCGTGCTGGGACCCGAGGTTCGCGTCGAGCATCCCGAAGCCGTCGAGTACGCGGTCAAGATGCGCCGGCTGCCCGAAGACCGCATGCTCGATCGGCTGCTCGTCGCGGGCCAGGTGGATAGCCGCACGATTCGCGCGATTGCGGCGCGTATGGCGCAGTTTCATGCGAGCGCGCCGTCGAATCGTGGATGGGCCTACGGTTCAGCCGCGGCAATCTGGGGCGGCGTAATCGGGGACATCGCGCAGAGCCGGGATTTTATCGGTCGCACGCTTCGCGAAGACCAATTCACCGCGATCGACGCCTTCTGCCGCGCCTTTATCACGGCTCATTGGCGGCCATTGAACGAGCGGGCGCGCGAGGGCCGCGTGCGCGAAGGCCACGGCGATTTGCGCGCCGAGCATATCTGCCTTGTGGGCAACGAAAGCGAAATCGATGTGATCGATTGCGTCGAGTTCAGCGAGCAACTGCGCTACGGCGACGTCGCTTCGGAGATCGCATTCCTGGCGATGGACCTCGAGCGGCTCGGCGCGCCTGGGCTCGCCGAAGAGTTGGTCGAGGACTATGCGGAGATCACCGGCGACGAAGAGCTCGCGTTGTTCGTCCCGTTCTACAAGTGCTATCGCGCATGCGTGCGCGGCAAGGTCGAGAGCCTGCGAAGCCTGGAGAGCGAGGTTGGCGCGGCGGATAACGAGCGCGCCGGGCAACTCGCACGTAGTTATTTCGAGCTCGCGTGGCGCTATGCCCGTGGCGCATCGCCGGCTCTGATCGTAGTGTGCGGGCTTTCGGGCACGGGCAAATCGACCGTCGCCCGCATGCTTCAGCATCGCAAAGGCTTCGAGATCATCAACTCGGACCGCGTCCGCAAGCGCCTGGCAGCGGTCTCCGCGCACGCGCACGTCCGCGCGGATTACGGAGCCGACATATATTCCGACCGGTTTACGACAATCACCTACGACGCGATGCTCGACGAAGCGGAGAGCCTCCTGAGCGAGGGCCGCGGAGCAATTCTCGACGCGACGTTCAAGGCGTCTGCCAAAAGGCAGCGCGCCCTGGCGATAGCGGCGCGCCACGGTGTGCCGGTGCTGTTCGTCGAATGCGTCGTCAGTGAAGACGAAGCGATACGCCGGCTGGAGCGGCGCGCATCGATACACGGTGAAGTCTCAGACGCTACGCCAGAGGTGTACCAGCGCCAGCGCGCCGAGTTCGAGCCGCTTGGCGAGATTGCGGCGCGCAACCACCTGCGCATCGATACCACCCGGCCGCGCGAATGCCTTGTCACGGAAATCGACGATGCGCTCGAACCCCTGCTGCATCGTGCGCCCGGCGAACCCGGCAACTCAGGCGCCCGCTGAACCCGCGCGCGCAGCGTTATCGCATCGCAGTTCGGCGATCCTGAATCATGTTGAGGTAGGCAATAATTTTGCCGATCACTTCCCCGATCCCGTATTCGCCCCTTTCACCCGCGCCAAGCTCGTAAAGGCGCTCTCCCCATACGGGCATCTCGTGAGTCCCATGCGCCCTGGGTGTATCTCGACCGTCTATCAGTTCGGCTATGCGATGCGCCGGCAGCGGCACGCCATATTTGTCGCCGAGCTTGCGCAGACTTGTCGGCGGCGTGGACAGGCTCTTCGCCACCGGACCGTCTCCGAGACCGTCCAGACCATGGCATGACGCGCAATAGCGAAGGAAATAACGGTGCCCGTCGCTCACGTCATTGCCCGCAGACAGCGCGGGCTGCGCGACGGACAGCGCGGCGCCTAGCGCAAAGATTGACGCCAATACTTTCAGCTTCATCGATTCACCCAACGATATTTAACTCGCAATGCTCAACGCGCGATAGGCGTCGCGGCCGGAGCCGGAGTCGCGCTTGAGGCAGGTGACGGCGACGGTTGCATTGCCGCTGCGGCCAATTCCGGATCCGGGATGTATTCCGGGGGATACGGCAGCCGCCGCCAGCTGAGCAGCAGCAGCGTTAGCGCTCTCGATTCCTCGGGCTGCATGTTGAAATCGGGCATCTGCGTGTTCGGAGTGACTACGCTCGCCTGCGTCAGATGCTGCACGTTCCAAGTGAACATCGTGCGTTCGCCGGTCACGTGCGCGAAGCTCAGCAACTCGGGGTTCTTGTCGCCCTCGTAGGTCAGCTCGGGTCCGGTGTTGCCGCCGCGCCCTTCGACGGTATGGCAGATCAGGCACTTTTTCTTGACGACGAGCTTTTTGGCGAGATTGATCTCGTCCATCCCCGGCGTCGCGGCATCACGGCGATGGCAAAAGTTGCATCGCATCTGCATCATCTCGTTCATCGTGAGCCCGTTTCGCTCTGCCAGCGCGCGCGAGAGCATTGGATCTTCCCATCCCTTTCCGCCTTGATGAGATCCCGCGAGAGTCGTTGCCGATCCGTCGCCGCCGTGGCATGGCGTGCATCCGAAGCGCTCGAATTCATGCTTGGCGAGCCAATCGTTCATTGTATGCGGCTTCAGCGGCTCAGCGATCGTGGCCGGAAGAACCGATGACCATTCGTAGCCGAGATGGCACGTGATACAGCGATCGGTGACGCCAATCTTGGGTATCCAGATCTGTTTGATGCCCGCGCGGAAGTCGCGCGCGTCTTCGACTTTACCGTAGTGGCTCAGCAGTTGAGGAAACTCACGCTGATAAGATCCCCAATCGGTGCTGAACTCAAACCAGAAGCCAACCACGACCAGCGCGAAGAACAGGACCGACATCGCGACCATCCAGCCGAAGTCCTTGGCCTCGAACGATTCGTTCTTGTCGCCGATTTCAGCCATTTCAGTAAAGCCGCGGCATCTCGGGGCGCGGCTGTCCGGGCCAGTAGATCCGCCAGTAGGGTCCGCGCAAGTAAACCCCGATCATGATCAGCACGATGATCGCGAGCGTCGCCAGCGCGAAGGTTACGTTCTGCCGCCTGCGTTCGGGTGCGAGCCAGCGCCCCTCGGTCCGAAGCGACGAACGATCGATGAACGGCCATAGCGTGAGCACGGCGAGCAGAAATCCGGGCAGCAGTATTCCGCCCAGCAATGCGCCGCTGACGGTAAACCCGCCCAGGCGAACAGTCGTTGAAGCGACCAACTCCTGCAGCCAGACAAAATACCACGGCGCTTTCGCCGGATTGGGCGTCACCGATGGATTGGCGAGACCCTCCAGCGGCGCATTGAACATCAACGCGGCCAGCAGCGTGATGTTGAACACGACCAGGAAGACCAGCGCGATTCGCCGCGACATATTCGGCGACGAGAAAACCTGATCGGACTCTTCGAGGCCGGTCGAACTCATCACCTGCACGGAAGTGCCAGGGGTAATCCCGAACAGCGAGTAACTTTTGGTCTTGGAAATCGCCTTCGGCGCCATCGCGCGCTCATGGCGGACGCGCTCGATCGCCGCGAGACCGCCGTCCTTGCGCACGCGCCACATGTGATAAGCGAACAGCACCAACACGAAGACCGGCAGCAAGAAAACGTGCAGCACGTAGAAACGCAGCAAGGTCTGCTGTCCGATCTCATTGCCGCCAAGAAGAATGAATTGGATAGTCGGTCCGACCACCGGCGCTTGCTTCGCGATGCTGGTGCCTACCGTGATCGCCCAGAATGCGAGCTGGTCCCACGGCAGCAGGTAACCGGTGAAGGACAGAAGCAAAGTCGCGAGGAATAGGATTACCCCGACCACCCAGTTGATCGCCCGGGTGCCGCGGTACGCGCCGGTGAAGAACACCCGCGCCATGTGGATGTACACGACCGCGACCATTCCTTCCGCCGCCCATCGATGCTGATTTCTGAGCAGGCGGCCGAAGCTGACGGCGTATTCCAGATCCTTGATGCTTCCGTAGGCGCGCTCGGTAGACGGCACGTAATAGAACATCAGCATCACGCCGGTGACGGTCAGGATCATCAGCAGCGATGCCGACGCGGTGCCGAGCCAGAAGGAGTAGTTCCAGTCCATGCTGGCGCGCGCGACTTTGGCCGGGAACCAGTGGAGCCAGAAGTTCTTGACGATTGATTCCGACGATTCGCGCTCGCTTTCAGGCGACCACGCCCACAAAGTCTTGCGCCAGAGCGCCTTGATCTTATCGCCCACGGATCAAGCCTTGCCTTTTCCGACGAGCAGCCTGAAATCGCGCGCAACGTCGGTGGCGCTGTCAACTTCGAGGAACCCATCGGGCGAAACGGTCGTCGCAAACCAATCGAGAGGACGTGGCGCAGGGCCCGAAATCACCGTGCCGTCGGGACGAAAGCGGCTGCCGTGGCAGGGACAATCGAACTCGGTATCTTTCCACTGCACGGTGCATCCTAGATGCGTGCAGATACCGGAGATGACGTGGAATGCCTCCTTTTGACGAATCACAAACAGGCGGTGCGCTTCGACAAAGGTGTAGCCGTCGGGGTAATCGTTGGGGCGCTTGAGTTTGAAGCGGCTGGGCGGCTCGTAGAGCACGTTGGGATAGAATGCCCTGCCGGCAGCGCCGATCTGGCCAAGGAAGGCGGCCAACACCGAGCCTTTGCCGATGAAGCGCAGAATTCTTCGCCGCTCGCTGTCCATCAGACGGCCGTCTCTTCGAACTGAAAGCGTTCCATGGTAATCGCCGAGGTCGGGCACCTGATCGCGCACAGGCCGCATCGAATGCATTTGGCCTCGTCGTAGAGAAAAGCGCTGCGCGTCGGCGCCTCCGTCATCACGCCGGCAACCCGCTCCTGATCGGCGATCTCGCCGGCGGGGGCGAAATGCAGGCAATGCTCCGGGCAAATGTCCACGCATCGATTACACAGAATGCATGCCGAGCCGTTGTAGATCGGATGGATATGGCAGTAGAGGCATCGCTCGGCCTGCTCGCGCGCGTCGCCCGGACTTAACACGGACTCGACTTCGGTGATTCCGGTGCGGCGCGAGAGCGGGACCAGCGGAACCTCGCGAGGCTTCTGCTCGTAGCGTTCGACCATCGTGTAGCTGTCGGTCGGCAGCTCCTCGATGGTGACGTGCATGCGCGGCTGGCCGAGCGGGATCCCGCGGAGATAGGCGTCGATGCCGCGCGCGGCGACCTTGCCGTGCTGTGCGCAGGTGATCAGCAGGGAAGGTGGAAAGGCCGCATCGCCGCCTGCGAATACGCCGGCGATGCCGGTTTCGAGAGTGACCGGGTCGATCTTGACAGTTCCGGCGGGCGTGATGGTGACACCATCTTGCGGCTTGATAAACGACAGGTCCGGCGCCTGCCCGATGGCGAGGATCACGCCGTCGGCGTCAACGATACGGCGATCGTTCTCGTCAAATTGGGGCCGGAAGCGGCCCGCGTCATCGAATACCCTGACGCATTTGACTAATTCGATTCCGACCGCATGGCCGTCGCGGCTGACGATTCGCTTGGGGCCCCAACCGGGGAGAAAAGTGACGCCCTCGTCGCGCGCGATATCGAGTTCCTCGCGGCCCTGCGCGGATTTCATCGCCGGCATCTCGGGCTCGGACTCGAGACTGGCGACCGTAACTTCGAGCGCACCGCGCCGCGCCGCCTCGCGCGCCGCATCGAGTGCGACGCGCATCGTGCCGGCCGCAACGCTCTGTTCTTCCTCCTGCGACATGACGAGTCCGGGCAGGAGGGTGCGAACCGCGGTTCGGGCCGCATCGATGGCGACCAGGCCGCCGCCGATAACTACCACCTTGCCGCCGAGCGGAACGCGGAAGCCGCGATGGATATTGAGCAGGTAGTCGATCGCCTTGATCACGCCGTCGGTATCGACCCCCTCGATCGGCACCGCGCGGCCGCGCGACGCTCCAACGGCGAGAAAGATAGCTTCATAGCCCTGCTCTTTGAGTTCTTGAACTCCGAAGCCGGGTCGAAGCGGCGTCGAGTAGCGAAACTCGACACCTAGCGCTTCGATCTCGCCGACCTGGCAGTCGATTACGTCGCGCGGAAGGCGGTAGGCGGGAATTCCGTAGCGAAGCATCCCGCCCGGATGCGGCATCGCCTCGAAAACCGTGACGCTGTAGCCCATCACGGCCAGATCGTGTGCGCATGCCAGCCCGGCCGGCCCCGCGCCGACGACTGCGACTTTGCGCCTGGGCGCGCCGGCATCGGGCCGTGCGCCGAGAATATCGAGATGACCGGGAGTGACGCTGCCGCCGCCGGATGGACCGGCGATCATGTCACGGATGCCCCGGGCTGAGAGTGCTTCGGGGCCGAATTGCTCGGTGAGAAAGCGCTTGAGCGCGCGAATCGTTACGGGCGCGTCGATCTTGCCGCGGCGGCACGCGTCCTCGCATGGCGCGCCGCAAGCGCGGCCGCATATGGACGCGATCGGATTGGGCGATCGCGCAACGCGATATGCTTCGGCCAGGCGTCCTTCGGCGACCAGTTGAACGTAGCGGCCGGCGTCGGTCTTGACCGGGCACGCTTCAAGGCACGGGACGTTCTTGCGAAACCACCACAAGTCGCGCGGGATCGCGTCGATCAAATTTCCATCGGGCATCGAGGTCGCGCTTACTTCTTGCAGAAGGCCCTGACGTAGGCGACGAGGTCGTGGATCTCATCGTCGGCGAAACCGGTGCTCCACGCCTGCATGTCTTTGCTGAGACCAACGGAGGCGCCGCCGTTCTTGATCGCGTTGAACAGGGTGTCGTCGGTAATCTTGCCCATCGCGGCGCAATCAGTGAAATTGCGAGGCTTGGTGGCAAGGGTAGCCGCGGCAGGCCCGTCGCCCTGGCCATCGGTGCCGTGGCACTTCATACAAAACGTATTGTAGCTCTGCTTGGCGGCAGCCATGTCGGCCGCGCGCGCAGGCACAAACGCACATGCGATTATCGCGCATACACCAATGGTCGAGATAAGTCGGTTCACGTTGTCCTCCGGTTCAATGTTCGCGCCGCCCAGGCCGATTCAACGGGCCTTGAGATATTCCACCAGCGCTCTGGTGTCGCCGGCCGGTAAATTTCCCAGCGTACGCATATGCATGATGATCAGGTCCCACTCATAGGGCGCCTTCTCGGATCCCGGTCGCGCATTATGGCAGGTGTTGCAGTAAACCGGCCACAACTGGGCGCCCTCCCGGAACAGGCGTTTGTGCTCGGCCGGGGAAAGATTCTCCTGAGCCGAAGCGGGAGCGCCGACAAATCCGATCGTTAGAGTCGCAAGTACGATTGCCGCGAATATTTTTTTCATGGCTATGACTCCGCTCAGAATCCGATCGTGAATTGGCTGAGGAAGGCGCGATCGTTGGGAATTGGACCCGCGGGTGTCACCGCGCCGCTGGGCGAGACGAATGCTCCTCCATTTTGCGGCAACTCGAGGTCGAATTCGTTCTGCCATACGATCGATGGTGCGATCCAATAGTCGAGAGCCAACGCCACTTCGCGAGCATGTGGCGCGTAGGTGGCCGGCGACCCGTTGATGCCGAAATCGGGAACCAGTCCGGCCTGAAAGCCACCCTGACCGACGCCGGTAGCGGCCTCGATGTCGTCGCTTGCAACGGCGCGCTGGTTGACTCCCGAATAGCGCACCAGCGGCTCGAAGCGATGGAGATAGCCGTTGAGCTTGTTAGGAAAGCACGGGACATTGAGATCGTTCAGGAAGTAACCGGCTTGCACGTACCATCCCTGGCGATTGTCAGAGCCCATACCGTCGGGCATCTGACGGTACGATTCCATCCATTCTCCGCGGGCCTGCAAGTTGCCAATGAAGTAGTTGAAATCCACGCCCCATGAGTTGTACCAATTCCCATTTGCCCACTTGCCGTTGTAGGTGGAGGCTCCGAGCTCGAGGCGGCCCATTTGAGAATCTACAGGGAGCGGATAGATGCGAAAACGCGCGCCGATCGATTTGCCGTTGGTCTGGCTGTTGGCGACGGCGGTTGGACTCGAGAGCGCGGCGCCGAGGACGTTGGAGCTGAAGTTGGGGCCGTTTCCGCCCCAAACGGTGTAGTCGAAATCCTGACCGAGCGCGCCGAATTGCATACCGCCGCGAAGCTGGACTCCAATCTCCCCCGGCGGAACCACGGGCTCAACTCCAAACGGCAGCGGCGCCGTGACAAACCGGTTCACCCACATCGGGCTCTGGTTCTCGTACCAGTCACCGAACGGCTGATCGAAAAGCCCGGCCACGACCGTCATATAGTCGTTGAGAAAAATCTGAAAATCAGCGGTCGACAGGTCAACTCCCGTCCCAGTACTTCCAAACGCGGTGCTGATCACGCCCTCGAACATGATCCAGTCAGTCGGGCGGTACAGAAACATCGGCTCCCAATCGAAAAAGAACGAATTCTGCGATACATGAGAAACGCCGTCGAGGGCGCCGCTTTGCTGGTCATAGATGAAGCTGCCGCCGGCGGCACCGGCTATAGTGAACGAGTGAGATCCAAGGTATCGGTTGACCGCCTCGCCAAACTCCGGCGACGCGATCGGCGCATCGACCTTGGTCTGCAAAGTCTGCACCTGGGCATTGGTCTGCTGAAGCTCGAGGGTTGTTTCCTTGAGCTTCTGATCGGTGGCGTGCAACTGCTCAGTGGTGGTCTCGACCCTTGAATCCTTCGTCTCGAGTTGCTGAACCTTGATCTCGAGCGAGTGAATTACTTCGCGGTCACGCTTGCGCTCCTCGCGCAACTGACGCATCTCGCTTCTGATTTCCTTGAGTTCAGCGGCGTCGCTGCCGCTGTCCGCAGCGCGCGCCAAGCCCACCCGTGATAACGCCACGAGGCCAAATGCGAGGAGAAATATCGAAAGAATTCGTCTGGCTGGCATAATTCCCCCAATCAACGTCGAAACGTTCGGCAACCGTCGCGGAGCAACATCTGTGCCCAAAAGATCTGCGTCCCCCACTGAACATCACGGAACATCGGCCAATTTCTCCGGAAACTTCTGGCACAAATGCTCGGATGGCCGCAAGTGTCTCTGCGATCAATGATGAGACGGCCTTATGCGCTTGGTTATGCGGCACTAGGTGTTTGCTTATTTCACTCGAAAGCACGAAATGTCGACGCTGTTTCGTCTCGATATCGAAATCATTAAATTCGTCGATTTGATCCGATAGTGTCGCCAACGGAAACAGGCTGTGTGCTCAATGGATACAGCGGCAGACAGGGGTGTTGAAAAGCTTGAAATTGAAAATGACGACTGATCCCAAATTTTCAACATCCTGCTAGAGTCAGTTTGCAATCGTGAGGACGATGAATATGACTACCGCCAAGAAGCCATTAGCGATCGGGGCCGAAAAGGCCCCCGGCACGGGCCAGATCAGAAAACTCACGGAAGAACTGGACCGTGAACAATACCGGCTGGGGATGCGGCTGCTGGACGCGGCGGTGGCAGGCGCCATTTTGGGCTTCAAGCCGTCGGATCGCGAGATGCGTGCGCAGGCGCAGCGCTGTTGGGAAACTCTCAAGCCGCGACTCAATCAGCATCTGTTGAGCGAAGATGAAACAGTGCTGCCGTGGGCGGAATTGGCCGGCGGCATTGCTCCCGAGGTGATCGAGCGAATCAAGCAGAGCCATCTCGAAATGCGCTCGCTGATCGCCAAGCTTAACGGAGTGTCGTTCGAGAAAGATGCGGACAAAGTTGTGGCCGTGGCCGGCAAAGCTCTGTGTGTGCTCGCGGTGAAGCTCGACGATTTGATCGATAGCGAGGAAATACGCCTGTTCCCGGCGCTCAGAAGAATGTTGTTCGCGTAGCGCGGGACCAGCCGCCGGCAGGCGGCTTGCAAACGTCTAGTTCGGTGGACTTCGACTACACACCAGAGCAGGAGCAATTCCGCAGCCGGCTGCGCGCATGGATGGAGGCGACGGCGGCGGAACTATTTGGCGATCTGGTCGAGTCGCCAAGCGTAACAATCGAGAGCCTGCTCTACAGCCGCGACGACGAACTCTGGCAGAAGATCCTCACGTACCATCGGCGGTTGCACGACGCCGGGTATCTCGCGCTTCACTGGCCGAAGAATTGGGGCGGGAGCGAAGCCGGGGTGGTCGAGCAATCGATTTACCAGGACGAGGCTTTGCGGCTGGGGCTGCCGCTGTACGGCGCGAACAATTTCGCCGTCGATCGGATCGGTCCGACGATAATGCTGCTCGGCACCGAGGAGCAAAAAAAACGCTACCTGGCGCCGATGCTCACCGGCGAAGAAATCTGGTGCCAGGGATACTCGGAACCCAACGCAGGTTCCGACCTGGCGGGACTTCAGACCCGCGCCGTGCTCGACGGCGACTCGTTCGTGGTCACCGGCGAGAAGGTATGGACCAGCAACGCGCATCGCGCGGCATACCAGGTGCTGCTGGTCCGCACCGATCCGGCCGCGCCCAAGCATCGAGGAATTTCGTATCTGCTGGTTGATCTCCGCAGTCCGGGAATCACGATCCGGCCGCTCATGCAGATCACCGGCGAGATGGGATTCAACGAGGTCTTTTACGACGGCGTGCGAGTGCCCAAGCAGAACATGGTCGGCAAGCTGAACGAAGGGTGGCAAGTGTCGATCGCGACGCTGATGTTTCAGCGGGCGTCGGGCGGAGTGCGCCATCCGGTGGAACGCACGATGGGCGAATTGATCGCGCTGGCGAAGACCGTCGCTTTTGACGGCGTGCCCGCGTGGAGCAACCCGTACATCCGCCAGAAGCTCGCGCAATTTGCCGCGGAGGCGCGATGTATCCGGCTCGGCCGTTATCGCGCGATGACCGCACAGCTCAAGGGGCGAGTGCCCGGCGCGGAGAGTTCGATCGGGAAACTGTGCGCGACGGAGCTCAGCCTGCGCATGGCGATGTTCGCCGACGAGATGCTCGGTGCTTACGCGAATCTGGAGAGCGGGTCGCGTGGAGCCGTCGAGGGCGGCAAATGGGCCAGCCGGATACTCGCCGCGCGGGAGTTTACGATCGCGGGCGGCACCAGCGAAATCCAGCGCAACATCATCGGCGAGCGGGTGCTGGGCTTGCCGAAGGGCTGACGCCGCGGGTGCCGAACGCACGCCAACCGACGGCGATCGCCGCCGCGAATATTGCGATCCCCCAATCGGCGGGAGCAATCGGGCGGATCATCAGCAGCTTAGCCAGCGGCGGCGTCAGCATGAACGCAGGCAGACTGGCGGCTACGGCAAAGATCACAAGCCAGAATCGCCGCTGCTCCGGTGCGCGCACCCGCCACCATCGACGGGTCCCTGCGTACTCCGCCCAGACCAGAAACAGGCTCCCCACCACGGCGACGACCATCGCGACGCTGCGGGCGTAGTTCTCGCCGTCGTGGAGTCGAAGCGCGAAGAGCGCAAGCGCCATCACCGTCAGCAGCGCCCCGGATAAAGCCGCACGGTAAGCGGCGGGTCGCTCGACGATCGGCGATGAGGGAGGACGCGGCGGCCGCCGCATCACGTCATCGACGGCGGGCTCGCCCTCGAAAGCGAGCGCGGAGACGGGATGTACGATCATCTCGAGCCACACCAAATTCACCGGCAATAGCAGCAGCGGAAGGCCGAAGACCGGCGCCAACAGCGTGAGCGATACCAGCATCACCTTGAAGCCGACCAGGTAAAGGAATGCGCGCTGAATGTTGTCGAGCAGAATGCGGCCTTCGCGAATCGTTGCGACCATCGCGGAGAAATCGTCCTCGAGCAGCACGATGTCCGCAGCCGCGCGCGCGACCTCCGTTCCGCGCCGGCCCATCGCCACGCCAATGTCCGCCCGGCGCAGCGCCGGCGCGTCGTTTATGCCGTCGCCGGTCATCGCGACGACTTCGCCCGCGCGCCGCAGCGCCTCGACGATCGCATATTTTTGTTCGGGACGGATGCGCGCGAAGATGCTGCAGCGGCGGACCAGCGCTTCGAAGGCCGGCTGGTCAACGCTGTCGAGTTGCGCGCCGGTGACGATGCCGTTGTCGCTGTGCGCGATTCCCGCGGCGTCGGCGATCGCGTGCGCGGTGAGCGCGTGGTCGCCGGTAATCAGCTTGAGTTCCACCCCGGCGCGCTGGCATTGCGCGACCGCGTCGGGAACCGCGGCTCTCAGCGGATCGCGAAAGCCGAGCAGGCCGAACAGACGAAGCCCGCGCTCGTCCGACGAGCGCACGCCGTTGAATCCGCCCGGCCGCGCATCGCGGCCGGCCACGGCAAGCACGCGCATCCCGCGCCCCGCCATCTCGGCATTGGCGCTCTCGGCGCGCGCGAAATCCGCCTGCGACAGATCGCAATGCTCGATTATCCCCTCCAGCGCGCCCTTCGCCACGATTCGCTGTGCGCCCCCGGCGCCGTCGCCGCTGCTCCAGACGTGCGACATGTGTTTGCCGACCGGGTCGAACGCGTAGTCGTGCTCCAGATGCCATCGCGAGTGAAGCGCATCGACGTCGATCCCGTGCTCCGTGCAATGGGCAAGAATCTTTCTCTCCATCGTGTCGGCGGCTTGGGGCTCGCAGGCGAGCGCAGCCGCCTCGAGCAACGCGTCCTCCGGCATCTCCGGCCCAAGCGGCAGGTGTTCCTCGAGCACGAACTCGCCGGCCGTCAGCGTGCCGGTCTTGTCGAGGCAGATGACGGTGGTTGAGCCGAGCGTCTCGACGCTGGCCAGGCGGCGCACCAGGACTCCGTGCTGGCTAAGGCGATACGCTCCGATACTCAGGAACATCGTCAGCACCAGCAGGAACTCTTCGCCAACGGCGGACATCGCGAGGCTGACCGCATACAGAAACGCCTTGCCCGCCGGCGCACCGCCGAGCATGCGCACGACAAACAGCAGCGCCGAAACGGTAATCGCCACGCCGACCATCCAGCGCACCATGCGCCCGGTCTTGCGCTCAAGCGGGGTCGGACGCGGGCCGACCTCCGCGACCAGTCGCGCCAGATCGCCATAGCGGGTGCGCTCCCCGGTCGCCGTCACCTCGGCAAACCCCTGGCCTTCGAGCACGCGCGAGCCCGCATACACGCGGCTGTCCTCCGAGGCATCCGCCGTGGCTCCGGATGTTTCGCACGGCCGCTTCGAAACGGGTTCCGCTTCGCCGGTGAGCTGCGACTCGTCGAGCGCGAGATTGGAACTCGAACGCACAACCGCATCGGCGTGAACGATGTCGCCCTCTTTCAGCAGCAGCAGATCGCCGGGGACAAGGTCCGCCGTCGGAGTCTCGGTCTGGACCCCGCTGCGAACCACTCGCGCCCGCGGCGCGACGACGCCCGCAAGCTTCTTGAGGGCGGTGCGCGATCGCGCCTCGAGGATTACATCGACGGCAAGCACCGGGACGATCGCTGCGAACAGGACGTACGCGTCGGTCCGCTCGCCCAGCGCGTAGTAAACCGCGCCGGCCGCGGCCAGCATTAATGCCATCGGGTCCGCGGCGGTTCTGATAAACGCCAGGATTGCGGCGCCGCGAGATGCGCGCACCAGGCGGTTAGGCCCGTACCGCTTCAGGCGCCGCGCCGCCTCGTCGTGACTCAGGCCCCCGAGCGGGTCGGTGGCCGCGGCTGGCAGTTTTATCGCCCCTTTCAATGCAACCTGATCGTCTTTTCGAACTTTCTTACTATTGCAATCCGCCTGCCAAATAAGTTGGCTCCGCAGCGGCAGTCAAATGGCGCGGTCAGATACACTTCAGCGCCTCGACGCTGACGCTGACGGTCTGCAACGCAATCCGCGCCCGATTTTTGATGAAAATTTTCGCCAGGTTGCCAATCTCCCGTGGCACGAGTAGTGAACCAATTGTATGTGTATTCTTATTTGCCAGCAGCGCAAATAAATGCCGCCTCATAGCGGACGGCGCCGGAGAGTCATAGTCGTGCTGATCCAGGAACTGAGCAGGCAGGAGAGTCTGGACCTGCTGGCCCGTGCGCATCTCGGGAGACTGGCGTGCGCCCACAAGACGCAGCCATACGTCGTGCCGATCTATTTCGCCTACGACAATGAGTGCCTCTACAGCTTCTCCACCGTCGGGCAAAAGATCGAGTGGATGCGCGCCAACCCCAAGGTCTGCGTCGAAGCAGACGAGGTGGTAAGTCCGCAGCAGTGGGTGAGCGTGATCGTCTTCGGCCGCTACGAGGAACTGCCAAATATCCCCGAATGGCGCGGCGCCCGCGAATACGCCCGCAAAAAACTGCTGGAACGCAACGCCATCTGGTGGGAGCCTGGTTACGCGAAAACAATACTGCACGACACGGAACGCCCGCTGGCGGCGTTCTTCTACCGGATTCACATCGTGGAGATTACCGGCCGCCGTGCCACCCCTGAGCCGGTGGCGCCGCGTGGCGCAAGGTCGTCGATGACCGGCCCCATAGGCGGCGAATGGCTGCAAAAAATTCTGCGGCCGGTCCGGAAGTAAGCTCCGGAGATCGCCCTTCGCCCTGGCGCGATGTGACCACATTGTCTATAATGTGGTCTCATGAGAGCATCGGTGCGCGACTTCAAGGCTCGGCTATCCATGTATCTGCAGAAGGCCGATAACGGCGAGGATGTGATAATTACCTCGCGTGGCCGGCCCGTTGCACGGTTGCTGGCGCTGGCTACGGCGGCCAGCCTCGAGCCGGCCGCCTCGGAACTCGAGCGGCGTCTGAAGCGGATCCCGGGCATGCTCGCGGCCAAGGATGGCAAACCTCGTGGATCGTCGCATCCAATCATTATCGGTCCCGGCCAGAAAACGGTTGCTGAGTTGGTGCTCCAGGACCGGAGGTGATCCTCTACCTGGACACCTCCGCTCTCGTGAAGCTCTACGCGCGAGAGCTGGGCAGCACCGAAGTGAAGGTGGCGGTGGCGCGGGCGGATCTGGTTGCGACCAGCCTCGTCGCATATGTCGAGACCAGGTCGGCGTTGGCGCGAAAGCATCGCCTGGCTGACATCGACGACGCTGCCTTGCGGCGCCACAAGCGCGAATTCGAGCGCGACTGGACCCGGCTCAATCGGTTACCGGTCGACGCCACGACGATACGCCGTGCGGGTGATCTGGCGGAACAATATCGCTTGCGGGGCTACGACGCGTTGCACCTTGCAACGGCCGATTTGCTCCAGGCGGCGATTCGATCGGCGGTTAGCTTCGCCTGCTTCGACGACGCGCTCAACGGCGCCGCAGCGGGACTGGGCTTGAGGCTGATTGCAGACGCCTGACCGGTTGCTTCGCGCGCGGCTCGATTCGGCGCCGGTCAAGTCATGATTGGCCGAGATGCCATATCTCACGTGCGTATTCCGCAACTGCACGGTCGCTCGAAAACGCGCCAATCCGCGCGAGATTGAGTATAGCCTTTCGCGTCCAGATCTCCGGATGTTGATACTCAGTCGATACCTCTGACTGGATATCAATATACGAGCCGAAATCTGCTATCAGGAAATAGTCATCGTGGTTGACCAGTGCGTCGCGAACCCACCTGAACAGCCCCGGCTCGCCGGGACAGAAGCGATCGGACGCCAGCTCGTCGAGCACCCGCTTGAGTCGCGGGTCAGCGTCGTAGTAGGCGCGCGGCTGGTATCCACCCTTCAAGGTGAGTTCCTCGATCTGATCGGAGGTCAGGCCAAAAATGAATATATTTTCCGCGCCGACGGCTTCGCGAATCTCGATATTCGCGCCATCGAGAGTTCCCACCGTCAGCGCGCCATTCATCGCGAACTTCATGTTGCCGGTGCCGGATGCTTCGCGGCCGGCGGTGGAAATCTGTTCGGAAACGTCGGCCGCCGGAATGATTTTTTCCGCGAGCGAGACCCGATAATCCGGCAGGAAGGCGACCTTGATCAATTCCCGTGTTCTCGGGTCGTTGTTGATCACCTGGCCGAGGTTGTTGATCAACTTGATGATCATTTTTGCCGCCCAATAGCCGGGCGCCGCCTTGCCCGCGAGCAGGTAGCTGCGCGGCACCGGCGGTTCGACGCCGTCATCGACGAGCCGCAGGTACTGATGCACGATTCCCAGCGCCATCAGGAGCTGGCGTTTGTATTCGTGGATACGTTTGGCCTGTATGTCGAACATCGCGGCGGGATCGACGTCCACCTCGGCGAGCCGATTCACGATTCTGGCCAACCGCTCCTTGTTGGCGCGTTTGATCGCCCTGAAGCGCTGCTGGAACTCGGCGTCGTCCGCGAATTTCTCGACCGCGCTCAGCTGCGCGAGGTCGATCGCCCATCCCGCGCCGATCGTCGCGTCGAGCAGGCTTGCCAGACCCGGATTCGCCATCGACAGCCATCGCCGTTGCGTGACGCCATTGGTCTTGTTGCTGAACCGCTCGGGCCAGAGTTGATAAAAATCGGGCACCAGCCGCGTCTTGACAAGTTCCGTGTGCAACTTTGACACGCCGTTCACCGAATGACTGCCGACGATCGCCAGATGCGCCATGCGGACCTGGACTTCGTAGCCGTCCTGGACGATCGATAAGCGCCTGAGGCATTCCGGATTTCCGGGCGAGACCGACTCCACATCCGCCAGAAAGCGCCGGTTGATCTCGTAAATGATCTGCAGATGGCGCGGCACGACTCGTTCCAGCAGGCTCACCGGCCATCGTTCCAGCGCTTCAGGCAGAAGAGTGTGATTAGTATATGCGACCGTGGCGCGCGTAATCTCCCACGCCATCGCCCATTCCTGATCGTACTCGTCGATGAAAACGCGCATCAACTCCGCAATAGTCAATGCGGGATGAGTGTCATTGAGCTGAATAGCCACTTGCGACGGGAAAGTACTGAAATCTTCACCGCGAGCGACGAATCCCCCTACGATATCGTGCACCGCGCAGGCCACGAAGAAATATTCCTGCAGTAGTCTGAGCTCGCGGCCCGCAGCCACCGAATCGGATGGGTACAGCACTTTCGAGATGGTCTCCGAAAGCATCTTCTGCTCGACGGCCTTCATGTAATCGCCGGCGTTGAAGATCTGCATATCGAATTCATCTGACGCGCCGGCTGAATACAGGCGGACAAAGTTCACCGTGCGTCCGCCGTATCCCGCGATCGGCAGATCGGACGGCACGCCGACCAGCACGCGCCGATCCACCCAGGCCGGATTGTATTCGCCGTTGCGATCGATGCGGTGGTCGATTCGCCCGTAAACCGGAATCCGGCATGACTGCTCGGGGCGCGCCACCAGCCACGGCGAGGTTTCGCGCTGCCATGCGTCGGGCCGCTCGAGCTGGTAACCGTCGCGAATCTCCTGGCGGAACAGCCCGTACTCGTAGTTGATGCCATACGCGTAGCCGGGCAGATCGAGGGTCGCCAACGAATCGAGAAAACATGCAGCCAGCCGGCCCAGGCCGCCGTTGCCCAGCGCCGCGTCCGGCTCCTCGTCGAACAGGATCTGCAGGTCGATTCCGTTCTCGGCCAGAAAATCGCGGCAGGTGTCGATGATGCCGAGGTTGTAGAGATTGTTTTCCAGCGAGCGTCCGATCAGAAATTCCAGCGACAGATAATAGAGCTTCTTGGAATTGCTGCGATCGAAACGCAAACGCGTCGCCAGCATCTTTTCGACCAGCATGTCGCGAACCACCAGCGCCGTCACGCGATACCAGTCATGCTTCGACAACTCGCTACGCCGCTTGGCCATCGAGAACCGGATGTGATGATCGACAAGCTTGTCGAACAGGTTGCGATTGATTTCGGAAAGTGGCGGAACAGCCATTCTTGAGTCGGTCCTCGAGGAATCTCGGAGCAGCCTCCTGGATGATCAATCAGGTTTGCAAACTTGTCGCCAATCAGATCGTGGAACCGATCTCGGCAACCCATACATAATGCCGGTTCGCGGCGTCGTTCTCCAGCCGGTCACCGGCAAAGAAGCGGACTGACGCTTGACGATTGCGGCTACGCGGTCACGCGATCGAGGAATGCGCGCACGGCGGCGTTGAACGCGGCGGGCTGATCGATATTGGCGGCGTGACCCGCGTGCGCGAGGATCACTTTTTTCGCGCCGGGAACTTTTGTTGACATGTAATCGGCCGACGGCCGGAACTGCTTGTCGTTTTCGCCGACCAGCACCAGCGTCGGCACCGTGATCGCCGGGAGCGATTCGATCACGCGGCCATCCTTCTGCGCCAGCATCCCGCGCGCCGCATGCGCAAGCCCTTGCGCGCTGCGATGGCGGGCAACGCTCACTTCGGCGCTGGCGCCGGCGGCAGCGAGTCCTTTTTTCTCGTACGCCACTGCCATGCTTTCGGCGAGCCGGTTCCATCCCTCGCGCCCGTCGTCTTTCCGGTAGCCCGGGCCGGTGTCGAACAGCATCAGCGCCAAAGTGCGCGCGGGATGCGCGAGATGAAACGCCAGCGACATGAAGCCGCCCAGCGACAAGCCTGCGATGACGGCGCGATTCGCGCCGCAAGCGTCGAGCACCGCGCCCATATCGGCGATGGTGGCCTCGTGCGAATAGAGCGCCGGATCGTCGGGCGAGTCGGAGCGGTCGTGGCCGCGCATATCCCAGGCGATCAGGTGGTAGCGGTCCGACAGCGCATCCATCTGACCCTGCCACATGCGCGCGCTGGCGCTGTAGCCGTGCGAGAGCAAAACGGCCGGCCCGGCGCCGCGCTGTTCGTAGTAGATGCGCACGCCATCGCGATCGAGATAAGCCATAGTCAGTTCATCCTCGTGCTGTGACGATCGCGGGAGCATCGTGGCGGATGCCCCCGCTTTTTTGGCCGATAAAAAATCGCGGGACGAATCCCTAGCGGATACCGCCGCCGCGCTGCATCACAGCCAGCGCTTCGCCCATCTCGGCCAAGCCCTTCTTTACCGACGGGCGGGTCTGGACGTGGGTCCACCATGCCGCGAGCTTCGGATGTCCGTCGAGCGGTATGACCCCGAAGACGGGCATCAGGTTGGTCACGAAGAACATCGTGGGCACGAGCGCACAATCGGCGAGCGTGAAGTTGGCGCCGCAGGCGAAGCCGCCGCCGGCGAGCATCTTTTCGAGCTGGTCGAGCCGGTTTTTGAAGTCGGCCACCTTTTCGGCGATGAGTTTTTCGTCGCGAGTTTTCGGATCCATCTGGCTGAACAGCGCACGCAGGGGAGGCTCGAGGTAGAGGTCGTGGAATCGGGTCAGGATT
>Ga0181532_10001172_pt1 | contig 25740 bp, 19 predicted proteins | sample PEATcosm2014_Bin_33_FD_119768 | JGI IMG/M metagenome (GOLD analysis project Ga0181532, IMG submission 119768) | Peatland microbial communities from MTU Mesocosm Facility, Houghton, MI, USA - PEATcosm2014_Bin11_30_metaG | ecosystem: Environmental > Terrestrial > Soil > Wetlands > Peat | place... | reverse complement strand
TTGACTTCATAAACACATTCTCCTTTGTTCGCACGGACTTCTTATTGGTTATACGTATCAGGTGCTCGTTTTGTTTAGACGTGCGAAGCCCTGCTCCGTGAGCTTTCGCCCGCGAACCGTGGCGCAACCGTCGGAGGCAGTGAAAAGATAGTAGCGGCGGGTTTATCCCGCCATCGCGGTTCCGAAAACACAGAAGATGTGGCGGGGTAAACCCGCCGCTACCTCTTGCGCCGGCGATATTTTCACAGCTTCCCGCGCCCGCGCGGAATCCTCAAGCGCCCGACGCTACTTGAGCCCGGCTGTGTCACAATGCTAAGCTCCAATCCATGGATGAAGTAGCCGAAACACAATCCGAGAGGGCCTCCGCCGTCGAGCAATATCGCGCCTTGCTTGAGATCTCTGAATCTATTGCCACGCATCGCGACCTGCCTGCGCTCTTTCATGCCATTGCTGAACGACTTCTCCGGCTGGTTGCCTTTGACTTTATCGGCCTGATCCTGCCAGACCCGGACCGGAACACGGTGCGGATCCACGTTTTGGAGAGTTCGCTGCCCACGAAGGTGAGAGAAGGTTTCGAATTCCCCATCGAAGAGGCCACGCAGGAGATAGTTTGGAAACAGCAGAAGGCGCTGGTGGTTAGCGACCTGGAATTTGAGGCGCGCTTTCCCCGCAACGCGGAGTTGTTACGCAAGGAAGGCATAAAATCGCTCTGCCTGCTTCCAGTTACCACCGCCCAGAGGCGCGTGGGCGTTTTGGCCTTCGGGTCGGTGCACAAAGGGGCGTACGACGAAGCTGATCTGGAGTTCCTGCGGCAGGTGGCGGCGCAAGTCGCCGTGGCCGTCGATAACGCCCTGAATTTCCAGGATGCCCAGGTTTACCAAGAGCAGCTCTCGCGTGAACGCGACCGTTTGCGCTTGCTCCTGGAAGTCACGAACGCCCTGGTTTCCAATCTGGACCTGCGCGAACTCCTGAAGCAGATCTCGGCTTGCTTGCGTCGAGTGATACGCCACGACTACACCGCTCTGGCTCTCTATGATCCGGCCAGATCCGAGATGCGCCTGACCGCTTTGGATTTCCCGGAGGGCAAAGGGTTCATCCAGGAAGAAATGACCGTTCCCCTGGAGGGTTCGGCCGGCGGCGAGGTGTTCGCCACGCGCAAACCGTTGCTTGTCGACGCGTCCAACGCGGAGCGTTTCAAGTCCCCTATTGGCCGCTTGGCCGCTGCCGAAGGCTTGAAATGCACGTGCGTGCTCCCGCTTTTCACCTCCACGCGCGACCTTGGGGTTCTCGCCGTGGCCGCGCTCGCCGACGACGCATTCCAACCGGATGACATTGGTCTCCTGGCGCAGGTGGCTAACCAGATCGCCATTGCGGTGGAAAACGCGCTGGCTTACCGCGAGATCGCGGAGTTGAAGAATAAGTTGGCGGAGGAAAAACTCTATTTGGAGGAAGAGATCCGCACGGACCACAACTTCGAAGAGGTGGTGGGTGAAAGCATGGCGCTCAAGCGGGCGCTGAGCCAGGCGGAGACCGTTGCGCCTACGGATTCGGCGGTACTGGTTCTCGGGGAAACAGGAACCGGCAAAGAGGTCATCGCTCGCGCCATCCACGACCTGAGCCGGCGGCGGGAAGGCACGTTCGTGAAGATCAATTGCGCGGCCATCCCCACGGGCCTGCTTGAGAGCGAACTTTTCGGCCACGAGAAGGGCGCCTTCACCGGCGCCATCGCGCAGAAGATCGGCCGCTTTGAGCTGGCGCATCGCGGCTCCCTGTTTCTCGACGAGGCCGGCGATATTCCTCTTGAACTTCAGCCCAAGCTCCTGCGTGTTTTACAGGAGAAAGAGTTTGAGCGCTTGGGGGGAACCCGCACCATCCGAGTCGACGTTCGAGTGGTGGCGGCGACCAACCGCAACCTCGCTCAGATGGTTGAGGAGGGACTGTTTCGCGGCGACCTTTACTATCGCCTGAATGTTTTCCCTATCCAGATTCCACCCCTCCGCGAGCGCCGCGAGGACATCCCGCTTCTGGTGCGCTACTTCGTGCAGAAGCATGCGCGGCAGATGGACCGCCGCATTGAAACCATTTCGGCAGAGGAAATGGACGCCTTGGTGCGCTACCACTGGCCGGGCAATGTGCGGGAACTCGAAAACCTGATCGAGCGGGCAGTGATTCTTTCACCCGGGCCCGAGTTGCGTGTACCCGTGGCGGAGCTCAAACTTCCCTCCGAAACTCCTTCCAGTCTCAGTCTGGAGTCGGCGGAGCGTGAACACATCGTTCGAGTGCTGCGGGAGACGAATGGGGTGGTGGGCGGGCCGCGCGGCGCCGCCGCCCGGCTTGGCTTGAAGCGAACCACACTGCAATCCAAGATGCGGAAGCTGGGGATAACCCCGCGAGATGTCTGAAATTGGCTGAGTACCCCTCGAATCGTGTCATTCTGAGCGAAGCGAAGTCCGATTTCCGGACCCCGATGGGATCCATCGGACCCCAGAAATCGGGGAATCTCGGCAGTTCAAAACCAGCCAAGTACGGCGATCCTTCGTCGTCCCGATCAGATCGGGACACCTCAGGATGACACTGGGCGTTCGAACATGCGGATATTTGCTGCCGTCGACATTGGCTCCAATTCAGTGCGCATCAAGATAGCGCGCGTCATTCGCCACCGTCTTGAAACAATTCACGAAGACCGCGTGGTGACGCGTCTGGGCGAATCCGCGTTCCGTTTCGGAACCCTTTCACCGGAGGCCATGGAAGGCACGGTAAAAGTGCTGCGGCGCTTCTACCGCCAAGTCCAAGACTTCAGCGTCGACCAGGTACGCGTGGTGGCGACCAGCGCTCTCCGGGATGCGCCGAACTCGGCGGCGTTTATTGCCTGGGTACATTCGGCAACCGGTTGGAAAGTGGAAACCATCTCCGGGCTGGAAGAGGGGCGCCTGATTCACCTGGGAGTTCTTGCAAACACAGCGCTTGGCGGCTCGCGCACTCTGCTCATCGACCTCGGGGGAGGCAGTTGCGAATTGACGCTTTCGGATCAAGGGCACATTCGTGAGATGGTTAGCCTGCCCTTGGGTGCGGTACGCCTGACCGGCGAATTCCTTCCCCATGATCCTCCCCGCGCGGTGGAAATCCAGAGGCTTCGAAGAAGCATTAGGGAGGAGTTGGAGCGTGTCCACAAGCGGCTTGCACACGCCAAGCTGAGAAACGTGGTCGCCACTTCAGGGACAGCCGCGGCACTCTCCGATGCGGCCCAGGCGGCCGCGCCCCGAGACTTTAGGACCAGGGCTGGGCACATCTCACGCGCGGCCATTCTGAGCCTTGCGCATCGCCTGGCGCGGCTGGATGCGAAGGGCCGCGGTAAAGTGCCGGGAATCGGGCCTCGCCGGGCAGAAATCATTGTGGCGGGCGCCTTCGTCTTTGCCGAGCTTATGGAACGCTGCAATCTGCCCGGTTTCCGTTATTCGCCTTTGGGGCTTCGGGACGGACTGCTGGCTCAAATGCTCGCTGACCACGACCGAGCTACGATGCCGCGCAAGCAAGTCGAGGCGGAACGTCGCGACGCCCTGCTCGCCATGTGCAAGCAGTACGGCGTGGACCTTAAGACGGCGGAGGAAGTCCGCCGCCTGGCAGACCAACTCTTTGACCAACTTCGCCGGGTGCACACGCTGCCGCCCGACTATGCGGGCTGGCTCTCCGCGGCCGCGATGTTGCACGAAGTGGGCACGTTTATTAGCAGGAGCGGACGCCACCGGCACACCTATTACTTGATCGCCAACTCGGAGATCTTCGGCTTCACGCCCCAACAACGGCTCAGCATCGCCGCTATTGCGCGCTATCTCGGGAAGACACTCCCCACGCCGGCCGACGGCCCGATGAAGGCCCTGGATAAAGCTGACGAGGAATTGGTTCCTCAGGCCGTGGCGCTCTTGCGCCTCGCCAAAGCGATGAGCCATGGCAGCCCTGGCAGCATTGTCAATCTAACTGCGGAAGTGTATCGCGGGCGCGTCATGCTTAAACTCAAGGCCAGGGACAACGCCGACCTTGAAGTCTGGATGCTGAGCAAGGAAGAGGCTTATTTCCGCCAGGTATTTGGCCGCGAATTGGATGTTGAAGTATCCTAGTTAACCGGCGCCGAAAATGGTGGCGTTTCGGCGCTACTTTCATACTTGGACACTATCCCGAAAACAAAGGGCTTGCAAGCTTTGCCAATGCCCTGTAGCCTTGCATTTTGGAATTCCAAGGGGCCCTGCCGCCTTGGGAGGGCAAATTCAGGGAGCGAAATATGCCAAAGCCGAAGGGCGTTGTGATCAACGGAGTACGATTCCGGCACGGAGAAGTCGATTGGGAAGACGCGCACGGGGCCAGTCGGGACAAATTGCCGGACTTCGATGCAATGCGCCAAGGCGGACAATACATTGGTTCGAAGATTACGTCCACCGGCCTTATTGCCAAAATCGGGAAATACCTTTTAGTGATTACTGAGAAAGATGAAGGATTAACGGAATTTGATTACACCTTGATTCCCCTGCACGCCAAAGTCCAGATTCGCTACGCGTAAGCCCCGTCGGCAAACTCTTCTAATCTGGTTTGATCTGGTAGAGGCGCTTGCGCATGCGTTCCTCGTAGCGCTTTCGGTTGACGTCAGTGAGTCTAGCCGCGTCACAATTGATTACGGGCGGACGCCCGGTCTGAGCATTGTCTGGGCAGCCGGGGGGTTACAAAAATGGACAATCGTGTTAAGTTATTGCAACGAGCGAATACGCCCGGGCATCCAACCGGACTGCTGTTCAGTGGTTGTTTGCATTGCGAATTAATCATGAGGAGCGGAATTATGTTTCTTAGACGTTTGGCGCTCGCCCTCTGCCTGGCATGCCTGGTGTCAGGGCTGGGGCTCGCCGTTGGGCCTACGGGGATGATTGTTGGGACGGTCAGCGATCCCAGCGAAGCGGTAATTCCGAAGGCGCAGGTCACAGTTCGCAACCAAGGGACAAACGCTACCCGCGTAGTGTTGACCAACGATGCCGGAGACTTCAGCGTCCCGCTTCTGCCTCCGGGAGTGTACGAGGTCACAGCGGAAAAGGCCGGTTTCCGGCTGAGTGTTCATAGCGACATCAACCTGGACGTCGACCAGACGGCGCGCGCTGATTTTATGCTGCAGATCGGCCAGCCGAGCGAGCAAGTCGTGGTCAACGAGACGGTACCGCTGGTCCAGACGGACACCTCGACGCTGGGTCAGGTCATTGAGCGCAAACAAGTGAGCGAGTTGCCCTTGAACGAAAGGAATTTCCTCACTTTTGCCCTACTTGTCCCGGGCGGCCAAATGCCTGTGCAAGGTTCGCAGAATTCTACCCAGGGTGGTGCCATCAGCGTCAACGGCGCGCGCGAGCAGTCGAACGATTTCTTGCTCGACGGCGTCGACAACAACGACTTATACATCAATCAATACAGCGTGCTGCCGTCCGTTGATGCAATCCAGGAATTTAAGGTGCAATCCAGTGACTACTCGGCTGAATTCGGGCGAAGCAGCGGAGCCCAAATCAATGTGATATTGAAGAGCGGCACAAATCAGTTTCACGGGAGCGGGTTTGATTTTGTTCGTAACCGCCACCTGGACGCCAAGAATTTCTTCGATCAGCCCGATTGCACACCCGATTCCATTCAGGGGACCTGCGCGCCCATACCTCGTCTCGATCGCAACCAGTTTGGCGGTACATTGGGCGGTCCGATCCAAAAGGATAAGACCTTCTTCTTCCTTTCCTACGAAGGGCTGCGGCTTCGTCAGGCAACCACGCGGGAAGCGACCGTGCCCTCGCAAGCCCAAGACCTGGCGGAAGCCCAGGCCTTCTTCGGCATAATGCAGAGCGTCGGTTACCAGCCGAATCCCGCGGGCATGGCCGCACTCAATCTTATTCCTGCCGCCAATGTCGCCGTGCCTGACCTGGCTGATTCCAACACCTTCGTTTCCGCTCCGGTGATTCAAAACACCTTCGACCTGGCGACCATCAAGTTAGATCGCCAGGCGGGTGCTCACAACACCTTTTCTGCTCACTACTCGTTGTTTAACGAGAACGATTTCAATCCTTTCGATCCCGTCAACGCTTTTACCAACCTGCCTGGATATGGCGTCACGGCCATTAACCGAGGACAGAACGCCGGCTTTACCTGGACCCACGTTTTTAACCCGCATTGGGTCAACGAAGCCCGGCTGGGTTTCAATCGCCTGCGTGCGGCCGACTTTCAGCAGGACTCCGGCATCAACGTGAGCCAGCAATTGGGATTCCCGACCACGTCTGCGAATCCAGTGGACTGGGGATACCCCAACATCAACATTTACGGCTACGACGGCATTGGCGAGCCTGTGAACTACCCCCAGGACCGGCACGACAATACCTACGAGTTTGCCGATAATCTTGCCTGGAACACAGGCCGCCACCAATTCAAGTTCGGAACGGACATTCGCCGTTTCCAGTTGAATTCCTACCTGGACTTCATCTCCCGCGGGGATTGGTTCTTCGAGGGCGAAACCGCGATGGGCCTGGCGCAGCAGTTGGCTCCCGTGTTGCCGCCCCAAGCAGCGGATATTTGCCCGGGCGGAATCGCGAACTGCCCGCCGCAAGTCGGAGCTTTGGCGCAACTTATGGCCGGGGTTCCCGATTACGTCGTGACCGAAACGGGCAATACCAATAATGGATTGCGCACCACCGGCCTCGGCGTCTATGTGCAGGACGATATTCGCGTTCTGCCGCGATTCACCCTGAATGTCGGCCTGAGATGGGAATTCAATAGCCCGCCTGTTGAGATCCACAACCGCTTCAGCGTGCCGGATTTGAGTGTCGATCCGCAAACCTGCAACGCCCTGGCGCCAGGGTACCCGAACTGTGCCTTCATTCAGGCCGGCACGAACGGGATTCCCCGGGCTACTTACGGGAAGAACCTGCGCGATTTTGCTCCGCGTATTGGATTTGCGTGGCGGCCTTTGAAGACGGAACGCTTCGTCGTGCGTTCCGCCTTTGGCATCTTCTATGATGAGAGTATCCTGAATCTCAACATACTGCCGCGCTTCAATCCTCCCTTTGTGGATATCTCCGCCCTGCTTCAGACCTCGGGTAGCCTGGTCATCCAGGATATCTTGAACCAGCCCGGATTGTCCGAGCCACAGGCCAATTTTGTTTCCCCAAACTTCCGTGATGCCTCGATGCTCGACTGGAATGCCGACCTTCAGTACGAAGTTCAACCGAACTGGATGGTTGACTTGGCATACGTGGGGACCAAAGGCACGCATCTTCCCGCCACCCGCGATATGAATGAAGAGAACCCTTTCAATCAGGTTACTCCTTACCCGGCGTTCAACTCCATCCTGGTGGTAGAGCCTCGCGCCAACAGCATTTACAATGCCTTGCAGTTTCGGTCCGAGAAGCGCGTCAGGGATGGTATGGCTTTCCTCGCCGCTTACACCTGGTCGCGATCGATCGACGACGACTCCGCTGTTTTCAGCGGCAGCGTTGGTTCGGGCGTACCGCAAGACTCGTACAACTCTCGTCTTGACCGTGGGCTTTCGGACTTCCAGGTTGAACAGCGCTTTGTCCTCAGTTACCTCTATGACCTGCCGTTTGGGCCGGCGCGAAAGTGGCTGAGCAATCCCGGCTTTCTCAACCATATCTTTGGTTCCTGGCAAACCGCAGGAATTGCTACCATGCAAACCGGCAGTCCTTTTACGGTCAACATGCCTGCCTCACAGGCGGGAACATCGATTACCTCATTCGGAGTTCCCTACCGCCCGGACTTGGTGGGCGACCCCACGAAAGGTGGTTCCGTGGCGGCAAACCCGGGATGCTCAGCCCCGGACCAAGTTCACACGCCGAATAGCTGGTTCAATCCCTGTGCCCTTGCCAGCCCGCTAAACCCCCTTCTGGGGACTGAGGGTAGAAACGTCTTGCTGGGGCCGGGACTAAACAACCTCGACTTCTCAATGCTTAAGGAAATCCCGATGCGTCACGAGGGCCGACGACTCGAAATCCGCTTCGAGTTCTTTAACCTTTTCAACATTCCGCACTTTGATATTCCTGGCCGAACCTTCGACGCCTCGGCGCTCGGCGTCGTGCAGTCGGCAAATGAATACGGCAATAAGCCGCCCCGGCAGATTCAGTTGGGGCTGAAGTACATATTCTAGCTGGCATGTGGTAGGTGGTAGGCGGTAGGTGGGGATGGACTGAACGGCACGTGGTAGAGTGGCCGGGGTCAGAGCGAGGCCCCGGAGTTTCCCCATATACGACCTACCACCTGCCGCCTACCCGTTGCGGGGGTCACACCTGATGGATCGTTCCGAAGCCTGGAATCTTCTCTGCGAGTACACCAAGAACGAGAATTTACGGAAGCATGCGCTGGCTGTGGAGGCGTGTGTTCGTGCCTATGCCCGGAAGTTCGGCGAGGACGAGGGAAAATGGAGCGTTGTGGGCTTGATCCACGACTTTGACTACGAGGTCTACCCGAACGCGCCCGATCACCCGCTGAAGGGAAGCGAGATCCTGAAAGAGAAGGGCGTTTCCGAGGAAATCCGTCGTGCCATCCTCGGACACGCTGAATATACGGGAGTTCCGCGCGATACTCATCTGGCCAAAGTTCTCTTCGGGTGCGACGAACTGGCTGGATTCATTACGGCGTGCTCCTTGGTGCGGCCCGATAGGATTGCCACCCTCGAGGCCAAATCGGTTCGCAAGCGGATGAAAGACAAACCCTTCGCCCGCTCCGTAAACCGTGAGGATATTATCAAGGGCGCTCAGGAACTGGGTGTGCCTCTCGACGAGCACATCACCTTCTGCATTGAAGCCATGCGCAGCATCGCGGACCAACTTGGCCTCGCACCCACGTAAGGCCGACGCGCACCTGGAAACCCTGAAAAGACAATCGTAGGGGGACGGCTTGCCGTCCCCTCGTTGTTCCGCTGGCATTACCGGGGGTAGGGCAAGCCCTACCCCTACATGTTTTCAAAGCAACGCGAGATTGAACCCCACTCATAACCATCTCGCCACACTTGACAGAGACTGAAGAATCCCGTACGGTAAGCGCTTACATTAAGAGATTTTTCCTGACGAGGCCACTGGGAACGTTGCCGGCCCCTCGTACTCCGTGCGCGCCGGCATGGCCCCGGCGGCCCGCTCGATGAGGTTTCAAACCGAGGATTCTATGTCCAATGAAAAATTCGCGCTGGGAATCGACTACGGAACGGAATCGGGCCGCGTGGTGGTAATCCGGGTCCGCAACGGCGAGGAGGTTGCCTCCGCGGTGGTGCCCTACCCGGATGGAGTGATCGACGAGAAGTTGCCGGGTGGCCCGCGCCTGGGGCCCGATTGGGCCTTGCAAAATCCCCGCGATTACCTTTTGGTGATCGAAAAGGGGGTTCCTAAGGCCCTGAAAGCTGCGGCGGTTAAGGGCGAAAACGTGATCGGCATAGGCACGGACTTCACGGCGTCGACGCCACTACCTGTCAAAAGCGACGGGACGCCCCTCAGCTTCATTCCGCAATACAGCAAGCGCCCACATGCCTGGGTGAAGTTATGGAAACATCATGCCGCGCAACCGGAGGCGAACCGGATCAACGAGGTGGGGCGGGAACGAAACGAAGACTTCATCCAGATCTACGGCGGAAAGTATTCTTCTGAATGGTTTTTCTCCAAGGTGCTGCAAGTCCTGAATGAGGACGAAGAGATTTACGACGCTGCGGACCGGTTCATCGAAGGCGCCGACTGGATTGTCTGGCAGTTGACCGGAGAAGAGAAGAGGAACACGTGCACGGCCGGTTACAAGGGCATGTGGATCAATGGCAAGGGATTTCCGTCCGACGAGTTTTTCGGCACCCTACACCCGCGAATGGAAAACGTCATCGAGACGAAGGTAGGAACGGACTATTGCCCGCTCGGCCAGAAGGCAGGAGAGCTTACTGCCTTTTGGGCACGAAAGACAGGACTTAGGGAGGGTACGCCGGTCTCCGCGGGTAACGTCGATGCACACGTCGCTGTGCCGGCTTGTACGGTAACCCAACCCGGTTCCCTGGTAATGATCATGGGGACCTCCATCTGCCACATGGTGCTGGGCACGGGACGACAGATGGTGGAGGGCATGTGCGGCACGGTAGAAGATGGAATCGTTCCCGGCCTGTGGGGATTCGAGGCAGGGCAGTCGGCCGTGGGTGATATCTTCGCATGGTACTTCGAGCGAGGTGTGCCCGATTACATCAACCAGGAAGCGCGCAAGCTCAAGATTCCCTTCGCCGCCGTACTCGAGAAGCGCGCGGCCGCCTTGAAGCCGGGCGAGTCGGGACTGCTGGCGCTCGATTGGTGGAATGGCAATCGGTCTGTCCTGGTGGATGTTGACCTGACGGGGTTTCTGGTGGGAATGACGCTCGCGACCAAGGCGGAAGAGATCTACCGTGCATTGATCGAAGCCACGGCCTTTGGCACGCGGACGATCGTGGAGGCTTTTGAATCAAAGGGCGTGGAAGTGAAAAACCTGGTGGCCTGCGGAGGCTTGCCGGAAAAGAACAAACTGCTCATGCAGATCTACGCCGATGTGACCGGACGCGAGATCAAGCTGGCCGAGCAGCTTCAGACTTGCTCGGCCCTGGGCGCCGCCATGCACGGGGCCGTGGCTGCCGGGCGCGCCGGAGGCGGCTACGATACCATCACGGAAGCCGCAAAACATATGGCGCACGTGCAGAAACTGACGTACCGGCCGAAAGCCCAGAACCACGCCGTGTACAACCGGCTCTTCAAGGAATACCAGACTCTGCACGACTATTTCGGCCGCGGCGGCAACGACGTCATGAAGCGTTTGAAGACGCTGAAGGGCGAAATCGTGGAAGAGCAGTGACGGGTGACAAGTGACGAGCAGGAGCCAAAAGCAAGAAGCAAGAATCCAGAAGCAAATCACAACGGACGACTGACAACGGACAACTAACTGCCGAGAGCTGACAGCTGAGAGCTGATAGCTTGTAATCACCTATGACTACGAATAAGTATGTCATCGGAATCGATTTTGGCACGGAATCGGGCCGCGTGGTGGTGGTGCGAGTTCGCGACGGCGAGGAGATGGCGGCGGCAGTGGTGCCCTATCCGGATGGCGTGCTCGACGAAACACTGCCGGGCGGTGGGCAACTCGAGCCGGATACCGCGCTGCAAAATCCCCGCGACTACTTTTTGGTACTCGAGAGGGGTGTCCCCAAGGCGCTCAAACAAGCCGGCGTTATGGCGAATGACGTCATCGCCCTCGGCACGGACTTCACTTCCTGCACCGTCTTCTCCACCACCCAGGACGGAACGCCGCTTTGTCTCCTCCCCAAGTACCGCCGCGAGCCGCTGGCTTGGGCCATCCTCTGGAAACACCACGCTGCACAACCGGAAGCCGATCGCCTCAATGAAATCGGTCGAGAACGAGACGAAGAATTCATTCGGATGTATGGCGGCAGATATTCCTCGGAATGGTTCTTTGCCAAGGTCTTGCAGATACTTAATGACAGCCCGGAGGTTTATGAAGCCGCAAGCAGATTGATTGAGGGTACGGACTGGATCGTTTGGCAACTGACGGGCCAGGAAAGACGCAACAATTCCACGGCGGGCTACAAGGCCATGTGGTTGAAAGGTAGGGGCTTCCCGGAGCGGGATTTTTTCCGGGCCGTCCACCCCCGCCTCGAGAACGTGATTCAGGAAAAGGTGGGGACGGAGTTCTACCCGCTCGGCACGCCCGCCGGCGGACTGGCAGCGCGTTGGGCACGAGCTACGGGGCTTCGCGAGGGGACTCCCGTTTCGATAGGCGTCGCCGACGGGCATGCGTCTATTCCTGCGACAACTGTGACCAAGCCCGGTTCTCTCTCCATGGTCATGGGTACATCGTTCGTTCAAATGCTGATGGGTCGCGAGCGGCGGATCGTGGAGGGGATCTGCGGAGTTGTGGAGGATGGCATTGTGCCGGGATACTGGGGATACGAAGCAGGCCAATATGCGGGCGGGGACATGTTCGCCTGGTTCTTCGACCACGCGGTGCCGGCTTACGCCAAGAGCCAAGCGAAGAAGCTGAAGCTTCCCTTCACCGCCTGGCTCGAAAAGCAAGCTGCCGCGCTGCGCCCGGGCGAATCGGGGCTGTTGGCGCTCGATTGGTGGAATGGCAATCGGTGCGTGCTCGTGGATGCCGAATTGAGCGGCATGTTGATCGGTGCAACACTGAGCACGCCGCCGGAAGCGATTTTTCGCGCTTTGATGGAAGCTGCGGCCTTCGGCACGCGGCAGATTATCGAAGCCTTCGACGCCAAGGGACTACACACTCAGGACGTCGTGGCGTGCGGGGGCCTGCCCGCAAAGAATAGGCTCCTCATGCAAGTCTACGCTGACGTTCTGGGGCGCGAGATCAAGGTGGCAAAAAACCCGCAGACCTGCTCTGCGCTGGGCGCGGCCATTCACGCCGCCGCGGCGGCGGGCCGTCAGGCCGGAGGCTACGATTCCATTCCCGAAGCGGCCGCGCACATGGCGCATTTGCAGAGCGAAACATACCGCCCGCGCCCCGAAAGCCAAAACATCTATAATCGCCTTTATCAGGAATTTCGGATTCTGCACGATTATTTCGGCCGGGGAGTGAATGACGTGATGAAGCGGCTTAAAGCCCTCCGGCGAGAGATCGTGGCCGGATAGGAGTCAGAATTCAGAAGTTAGGAGTCAGGAGTAGAACAACACCTCAACGATAGGCTTCTGAGCTTTGGTGACTGAGAACTGACAACTGAGGACTGATAACTCTTTTGTATGTCAAAAATTGAACAGTTGCGTGAGGAAGTCTGGAAGGCCAACCTTGGAGTATATCGCGCCGGGCTGGTCACCATGCACAGCGGCAACGCGAGTGGAATTGATCGCGACCGGGGCGTGGTGCTGATCAAGCCCAGCGGCATGGATTACGACCGCATGCGAGCGCAGGACATGGTCCTGACCGACCTCGAAGGCCGCAAGCTCAAGGGCACGTGGAACCCCTCCGTTGACCTCCCCGACCACCTGTACATCTACAAGCACTGTCCGCAGATTGGCGGAGTCATCCACACGCACTCGAACTATGCCACGAGTTTTGCCTTGCTGGGACGGCCCCTGCCCGTTTATCTGACGGCGATTGCCGATGAGTTCGGCGAAGAGATACCGTGCCTTCCTTACGTTGATAATCGAGCGGATCATATTGGCAAAGCCATCGTCAAATACATGGGTAGGAAGGCCCCCGCCGTGCTCCTGGCGCACCACGGGGTGTTTGCCTTCGGAGCCACGCCGCGCGCGGCGCTAAAAGCCGCCGTGATGGTCGAAGACGTTGCCAAGACGTGTCACCTCGCCTTGCTGCTGGGCAGGCCGAAGCCCTTGCCTCCGCGCGAAATCAAGAAGTGGTGGGACCGCTACCACACCACTTACGGTCAGCCCGGGAAAGAGTAGTTGACGTGAATCGTTAGTCGCTAATTCCGGTTATTGCGACGTACCGCCGCTCAAGAGGTAGGTTAATGAACTATCCCTTGCCGTTCTTCTCGCCCGCCCTGCTGGCCGCGGATCCACAAGCCGGCAGTCGTCTGATTTCTCTTCATGCCCCGGACATCACCATCATCGCCATCTATTTCGCCATGGTGCTGGGAATCGGGTTTTATCTGCGGCGCTACACGAAGCGGGGTGAGGATTTTTTCCTCGCCGGCCGGGAAATGACCGCCTGGGTGGCGGGACTGAGCTTCGTCTCCGCCAATCTCGGCGCGTTGGAACTAATGGGGTGGGCCGCAGCCAGCTATCAGTACGGCATCCTGGCGGCGCACTGGTATTGGGTCGGCGCAATTCCCGCCATGCTGTTCCTGGGCATCGTCATGATGCCCTTTTACTACATCTCGAAGACGCACTCGGTCCCAGGCTACCTGCAACTGCGTTACGGCGAATCGGCGCGCGGTCTGGCGGCCTTGATGTTCAGCTTCATGACCATCTTGATGTCCGGCATCAACATGTACGCTATGGCGCTGGTGATGAAAGTGGTGCTAGGTTGGAACATCCACTTCAGCATTTGGGTTTCGTCACTCACCGTGGCGGTGTACGTGTCCCTGGGAGGGTTGTTCTCTGCAATTTTCAACGAGGTCCTGCAGTTCTTCCTGATCTGGCTGGGCGCGTTGTTGATTCCCATTCTGGGCTTGATTGAGACCGGCGGCTGGTCCGGCGTGGTGGCGCGGATTCATCGGAATTTTCCCCAAGGTGATTACACTCACCTCTGGCGAACCATGGGCAGTTTCGCCGACAATCCTATGGGCATCCATTGGACAGGAATCGTCTTCGGCCTCGGCTTTGTCATTTCCTTCGGCTACTGGACCACGGATTTTCTGGTGGTGCAACGAATCCTGGCGGCCAAAGACATCCGCGCCGCCAAGCTTGCTCCCATCATCGGCTCGTTTTTCAAGATGGCTGTGCCTTTCATCGTAATCCTACCGGGCTTACTAGGCCTGGCCTTATTGCCTTTCAAGTTGCTGCCTGAGAGTGCCGTGGGCCCCGGGCAGCACAGTTACAACGAGGTTCTGCCCCTCATGCTGGCGCGCTACTGCGGCCCCGGCTTGCTGGGGCTGGGCATCACGGCGCTCATTGCCGGTTTTATGTCCGGCATGGCAGGCAACACGAGCGCCTTTGCGACCGTCTGGACCTACGACCTCTATCGGAGTTTCATCAGAAAGGACGCCTCTGACGATCACTACGTGAAAATGGGCCGGTGGTGCACAATCCTGGGAGTTTTGATCAGCATAGGAACGGCATACCTGGTGATGAAATTCGGCAGCATCATGGATTATGTGCAGGCCCTTTTCAGTTTCTTCATAGCGCCTTTGTTGGGAACCGTGCTGTTGGGCATGCTGTGGAAGCGCGCCAGCCCAGCCGGGGGTTTTTGGGGACTTCTCTGCGGCACCGTCTCCTCCATCGGCATGTGGGCTCTCGTCAGGGCAAATCCCCACATGCTCTCTTACATCGCCCTTTCAAGCCACGCCAAGGACATGGCTGAGAATATGTATCGGGCGCTTTGGTCGTGGATTGTGTGTGTGATCGTCACCGTCGTCGTCAGCTTGTTGACCCGGCCCATGCCCGTTGAGGCATTAACAGGGTTGGTCTATGGTTGCACGGAACTGCCTAGCGAGGGACATCTGCCCCTTTGGAAGCGCCCGATCTTTTGGGCCGGAGTCTCCCTGGCGTTGTTTCTGGTGCTCCAGTGGATCTTCTGGTAGTTTTGGATTTTGAGTTAGGTTTCACTATCGCTGGCGTTAAATAAGAGGGAACGATGCTCAGGTTCGCACGAATCTTCACCTCGAATGTCTGCGTACTGGTCGTGTTGTCCTTCGTTATCGGGGGAGCGCGCAATGGATCGTGCCAACAATCGCCCGGCAACAACTCAGACCGGCTGGAGTGGTTCCGCGACCAGGGGTTTGGTCTCTTCATTCACTGGGGCGTTGATGGCCAGATTGGAACGGTGATCAGCCACTCGCTGGTGGGGGCGTCGGAGGACTTTGCGGGCCGTTTCTTCGGCGATTTACCGAAAACCTTCAACCCGTGGAAGTTTCGGCCCTCTGACTGGGCGGTGTTGGCGAAACTGGCCGGAGCTCGGTACGTTGTCTTCACGGCCAAGCATCATTCCGGCTTTTGCATGTTCGATACAGCCACCACTGACTTCAGTGTGATGCATACGCCGTTCAAGAGGGATGTCCTGGGCGAAGTGCTCTCCGCCTTCCGCCAGCAGGGGATAGCGCCGGGGATTTACCTCTCGCCGGACGACTTCTGGTGGCTCCATCAGCACGGCAAGACCATCCAGCGCGAGATTCCCGATGTGCAGCCCAGGAATAATCCCGGCCTGATGTCCTACGATCAGGCGCAAGTACGGGAACTCCTCACTCATTATGGCTCTGTGGATGTGATGTTCTTTGACGGAGAAGCGGAAGGGCTCCGAGAACTCGCCTGGCAGTTGCAGCCTGATCTTGTCGTGACGCGCGGCGCCATGGAGACTCCGGAGCAGTTCGTTCCGGGTACTCCCCTTAAGGGGCCTTGGGAAGCCTGCATCACCATGGGCACCGCCTGGCAATATCAACCAACAAACGAAGTCTACAAAACGGGTGGTGAGCTTATAGGCCTCTTGATCGAGACCCGGGCGAAGGGGGGAAATCTGCTTTTGAACATAGGGCCGAAACCGGATGGCGAACTTCCGATTGAACAGGAAGAACGCCTGCGCGAGATGGCCCTCTGGATGTTCGTCAACCACGAGTCGATCTACGATGTGCGGCCCTGGGTCGTAACCAACGACAATGACGTTTGGTATACCAAGAAGAAGAATGAAGACACCGTGTTTGCCATAGTCCGAGGTAAAGAGAGATGGAAGTACGGGGAATGGACGAATCTGGTCTTGCACTCCGTTCAAGCTACTGACCGGACGAAAGTGAGTGTCCTCGGCCAGAATGATGAGGTGCTGGAATACGAGCCGAAGGTCGTCCCCAAGACTACCTGGCAGCAGGAGTCAGACGGTCTGCACATTCGCGCTATGCACGCACAGCGGCTCATCGATAACAGACGATGGCCGGACCCTATTGTGGTCAAGATCACAAACGTCAAGCCGGCGGTCACGCCGTAAAGCCGATGATCGCGCTCCGTTCGGAACGGCACCTGGAAAGTGGTTCGCTGAAAGCTGAGAGCTGAAAGCTGGCAGCTGCGTGAGGTTTTCAATGAGCGAAGGTTCCCGCATGATTCCCGTCTGGTTTTTTGTCGGGATAATTCTGCTGATTTACGGCGTGATCGTCCTGGCCACAGGAATCTATGAACTCTCCAACCCTCCCCCGACCGTACTCGCCAACCTGCATCCCGCCCTGTGGTGGGGGGCGCTGCTCACGGTTGTGGGCGGTTTGTACGTTTACCTGTATATGCCGAAGAAATCGTAGCGCCTTCCTCGGGGAAAGCTTCCGGCCGGGCCAGGGTGGGGAATCTACGGCTGGCTGTGTTGAGCGTCCTGAGCCCCACGCCGGGCATCTCGACCTCTTTCTAGGGGTTCATCAACCCACTCTCGCATCGCTTCAGGTTTGAGCAGCATTTTCATCAAGACCGCATCGCTCGAGTCGACGGAGATAATCAGCATTTCGATTTTCTCCTTCCCCGACTCGCGCGTGTAGATGCAGGTCCATTCCCCGCTGCGAACATTGTGAACGTTCACGAACGGCTGGTAGGACGGTCCCACGAGGCTCGCCAGGGAAGACGCGAGATCCTCACTTGGGTGGGTCGGGGAGACTTCGACGCCGTCGAAGATCGCCATCTGGAAGTTGCTAACGCCGCCGGATGTGAATCGGTTGGAGAAGAAGTTCAACCAACCCATGTGCCGCACCGGGCTCTTCTGGTAGTAGTCAGACATCCGCTCCACCAATGAGTGGAACTCCGAGTCCCCGGCTCGTGCCGCCGCGGGAAGCATTTGGAGCAGGGCCACGCTCAGTATTGCAGGGGCTAGCAACGGACTACGGTTTCGCACGGTGACCCCCTGGCTTCGGTTGTGACTCGTCGCCTTGCTCTCCAAGGCGCGGAATGCCCATCTTGCCTTCGAGTTGGCTCAATTTGTCGATGTCAACAGGCCCCACAAGGTTCACCACGGTGAGTTCGGTGGGCTCGGCACAGATGACGGCCATTCCCAGGACATTTCCCCCGTCCGCCGCCGTCATCAGGTAAATCTCGGCGTTTTCGCCGTCGCGCTTGCTTCGCGCCGACACGATGCGCGACCATGCGGGCGCCTGCAGTTGACTGCGAATCGCTTCCACATCGGCAGGGGAGTAGTCGCCGGGCTTCTCGAAGGTGAAGCTCTTTACGTAAACTCCCTTGAGGTTCTTAATGACCTGCAGTGCCTCCCGGTCATCCTCATCAGTCATGAATTTGGAGGCGAGCTTCAGCAGCGGCCCGTCCAGATTGACGTCCACAACTTCGGAGGCTTTCTTCGACAGCGCCTCCAGGTTCTTGATATCCAGTCTGGGGTTTTGCCCGAAGGCCGGCAGGCCTGAGGCGCCGAGCAGCATCGCCCCTAATAATGCTGCCAAACAGGTGGTGCGGATTTTCTCGTGCCTGGCGTTCATAGGATTAGCTCCCGATTTCCACATGTACGATTTCTCACAGGCGGTTCTGAGCGGTCCCCTGATTCACCTGTTGGACCATTCTCCGAGCCGCGTTGAGTTTTACGCTGGCGATACGCAACGCTTGCTTCACTTGCATCCTGGCTATTTCGCCTTGCCGGCGCTGACGTTGCTGCTGCTCCCGATATGCCACGCTGACCACAATGGCCAGGCACAAGGCGGCGGCCGCCCAGCGGAGCGCCGGCCTGGCGAGGAAGGCGCGGAACCAGGGTCTCTTCTGGCGCATAGGCTGTTCGCGGATCCGAGCCAGCACACGGTCTGCGAAGCCCTCTGGAGCGGCTTTGCGACGCAGCGCCTCACGGAGGCTTTCTTCCGACGGCTTCATCGTGCAATCCCTCCTGACCAGCGTTGCAGTTTCTCTCGCAGGATCCCCAGCGACCTTTCCAGCCGGCTCTTCACGGTGTTGAGCGGTATATCGAGAATCCGGGCGATCTCGGCGAGTTCAAGTTCTTCCTGATAGCGGAGAATGACCACAGCGCGCGCATTCTCCGGAAGCGAGGCCACCATCCGGCGCAACCCCTCAGAGAGTAACGGATCGGCGTCGGCGGACTCCGCTGAGGGTTCGTCAATATCCTGAAGGCTGACCGGCGGCGTCTTGGGCAGCCTCCTGGCCATGTCAAGGGCACGCTGGCAAGCCACCTTGCGCAACCAGAAAACCAGATGCTTGGACGACACGATGGAAGCCAGGTTTTGGTACAGCCGCAGGAAGACGTCCTGCGCCGCGTCATCCGCCAGGCTCCGGTCATGCAGATAGTGATAGGCGATGCTGAACACCATCGATTGATGTTCCTTGACGATCTCTTCAAAGGCAGACATATCTCCCCGGGCCAGGCGGCCCAGTGCCTCTTCGCATCGGTCGAGAGTCGGGGTAGTCACGCTGCCGTTCCGCCTCCGGGTCTTGCCTGCTCACCAGATAATTACGCAAATTGGTGATAAAGGTGTGCAAAATCTTTGGGTGCCGTGGTTGGTCGTGAGGGTGGGGAGAACATTCAACCTTGTCATCCTGAGCGCAGCGAAGGATCTCCGCAGTTGTCTGTAGGTCGTTGATCTCGAGCCTAACTGCCGGGATCCTTCGCTGCGCTCAGGATGACAGCCGGTCTGTCTTTTCAAGGCACCACAGAGCCATCTTTCCGATCGGGCGGCAGGGCCTTACACTTCCGGGATACCCAGATCGTTGCTGCCGAGCGGCGACATCTTGGCTTCTGGCGCGTATTGCTCGATCATCTCCAGGGCAATGCGGGCCCGGTGTACGCGCTCGCGGCCCATTTTCGCAGCCAAGTCCTCGATGTGCTTGCCGGAGGGGTAAATGTCCGGTGCGTTGCGGAGACCGAACTTGAAGTAGACGGGCGCAGCGACGCGCAGGATCTGGGGCATTTCGTAATAGCGAATAAAGCCTCCGAAGTTGTCCGGGACTTCGATGTAGAGGTCGATCGGAATGTCCACGGCTTGCCGAATGGAACCCATTTGGGCGGGCGTCAGGTCGGTGGGTATATTCAGCGTGTCGACACCGGCGCCTTCGAACAGCCTGGCGGTGGCTGGATTGGCGGCAGGAAGCGTGACGGAGCTTTTGATGATCAAGTTCTGGGGCAGGTAGTTGCTCTTCCTCATTTCATTGAGCACCCAAATCAGGCCCAGGTCCGCCGGTAACACACTGCGGATGCCGAGGTCGCATGCTTTGCGAATATCCTCGATAGCATAAACCAGTTGGTCCGCCCCGCGATGTTGCAGGCCGATCACTTTGCCTGCCGCGGATACGGCTTGCGCGCCCGTCTCGAAAGGCGCGCGGGGGCCGACGAACAAGCAAACTTCGATCCGTTCGGCGGCGCCGATGCGCGCCATCTCGCGAATCTCGTCTTTGGTCAGCAGCATGATGCCGCTTCCCTGACTGACGCGATGCACCGGCACCTTGAGTTCTTTTGCGGCCTCCAGCACCTCGCGAAAAACGCGCGGACCTTCAACGCTGGGAATCTCGAAGCGGTAATCGCCGCCATCTTTAAAACGCTTCGGGCTGGGCTGAAGCTCGTGATTGTCATCGCAGGGCAGGTTGAGCTTGGCAAGGAATTCCTGGGTTTTCTTCATGTATCACCTCTGCAAGGGACCATTCTGGCCCTCTCCCCTGGGGAGAGGGTGTCCCGCTGCCGGCGCTTTCACCAGCCGGAGCGGGACGGGTGAGGGGTTGGTTGCACCCCGAACGAGAATCAGAGCCGAGCATGGCGGCGTAACCCCTCACCTGGCTCGCTACTCTCGCCACCCTCTCCCCAAGGGAGAGGGCTTTATCTGCCACCGCGGCCTAACCATCGACAACGGCTACGGGCAACGGACCTCCCTAATGCGTATACTTCATATAAACGGTTCTAGTCTCCGTGTAGAAATCCAGCGCCGCCGGCCCTTGTTCCCTCATGCCGAAACTGGATTCCTTGGTGCCGCCGAAGGGGAGCTGATACTCGACTCCCGCGGTGGGCAGGTTGACGGTAATCAAACCGGCTTCAATGCGATTGATGAATTGGTGAACGCGCGTGAGGTCGCGCGAAACGATGGAAGCCGAGAGGCCGAATCGAACGCCGTTGGCGAGGCGCATGGCGTCTTCGAAATCGTTCGCGACCATCAGCGCCAGCACCGGGCCAAAGACCTCCTCCTGGGCGATGCGCATGTCCGGAGTGACGCCGGCGAATAGGGTGGGCTCCACAAAGTAACCTGAATCGTACGCTCCACCGGTAAGGCGATTCCCGCCGCAGAGCAACTGCGCGCCTTCTTGCCTGGCGATTCCGATGTACTTCAAGTCCGTCTCGAGTTGTGCGGCGTCCACCGCTGGCCCGATTTCGATTCCGGACTCGAGGCCGTTTCCAATCTTAAGTTTCTTGGTCCTGGCGACCAGTTTTTCGACCAGAGCCTCATAAATCGGCTTCTCAATAATGGCGCGGCTGCAAGCGGTGCACTTCTGGCCGGTAGAAAAGAACGCTCCATTAACCAGCACGCCTGCGGCATAATCCAGGTCCGCATCCTTGAGCACAACGGTTGGATTCTTGCCTCCCATTTCGAGCTGAACGCGAATCCTCCGCTTGGTCACCTTGTCGTACAGGGCGTTGCCGACGTCGCACGATCCGGTGAAGGAGACGGCGCGCACGGCAGGGTGTTCAACCAGCGCGTTGCCAACCGAGCCGCCGCTTCCCGTCACATAATTGAGAACCCCGGCGGGAATGCCCGCTTCGTGAAGCGCCTCCACAATGCGATAGGCGCTAAGCGGCGCGAGCGAAGCCGGCTTGATCACCACCGAGTTTCCCGCCACGAGCGCGGGAGCCATCTTCCACGCCGGAATGGCGCTGGGAAAATTCCAGGGAGTGATCAGGGCCACAACCCCCAGCGGCTTGCGCAAGGTGTAGCAAAAGACATTTTCGCGTTCCGACGGAATCTGGTAGCTGAACTGGCGCGGTCCCTCCCCTCCGAAGTAGCGCAAAATGTTGATCGCCCGCTTTACTTCACCTTTCGCCTCGGGCAGCGTCTTGCCTTCCTCCCGGGTCATCTCCTCGGATAGTTTCTGGAGGCGGCCTTCCATAATTTCCGCAGCCTTGTAAAGGAACTCGCCGCGTAGAGGCGCCGGCATCGCCGCCCAAGTTGACTGCGCTTTTGCGGCGGCCTCACACGCCTCCTGAATGTCCTCCGGGCCCGAGGCTTGAAACAGGCCAACCGTCTCACTGGTACGGGCAGGGTTGATATTGGGGAAGGTCTTCTGTGTCTTGCATTCGATCCACTGACCCGCCACGTAGTTGCGATAGACATCCGGCATGAAGAAGCCCCCTTAAGGAGTGAAAGGAGTTGAGGAAAGGAAAATTATGGACGAGCCTTGGAATTGCCGTCAAGTCGAACGTGGCAGATGGGCAGGTCGGCAGATGAGCAGTTGGGGAAAGCTAGTGCCGACCGAATGACACTGTCACACCCGCTGATTCGTTCTTCGCGATGCTCCTAAGGGTCGCTCGACCTTCGGCCTCCCAATCCACCCATCTGCCGATCTGCCGACCTGCCAATCTGCTTACGGAATCACGGGCAAAACAAGCGCCGAGGGATGCTCCCGGTCGTGGCAAATCGTGTTGGTAGCCTTCGCCCAACGTGTGCCGAGGCCCTGATCTTCGCCCGTGTTCAAGTTGCGATCAAAGCGCGGAAAGTTGCTGCTGGAGATTTCCAGCCGCAGCCTGTGTCCCTTCAGAAAGACATTCGAGGTTGCCCAAAGGTCAAGTGTGAGCTTGTAGACCTCACCGGGATTCATGAACTCGACTTTCTCCGGTGAGTTGCGGTAACGGGCACGCAAAATTCCCTCCGTGAGATTCTGCGCAAAACCATTCGGCCAGACGTCCACTAACTTCCCTGTGAAGTCGGTATCCACTGCGGATGAGCCGGCGTAGAGTTCAACGCTGACAGGGCCGGTGACCTCGAAGTCGTTATCGAACGGCGGCGTCGAATAAACCAGCACATCACCGCGGGACTCTACCGTACGCTGGTCAAACGCGCCCGGAGCCAAGTGCGCGGCGTCGCAGCAGAGAGGTCCGCCGCGGGTGGGCACAGGAGTCTCAGGATCGTAGACGTACTGATCGGAGTGCTCGCCGGTTGGCGCCGTGGTGCTGAGAGTCCCGTCGCCGCTGAGCGAGTTCGCCTTGCCCTGGGAATGAAGATAAAAGCGCGTATTGCGGGCGCGCTCGAGCGGCCAAGCATCTTCTTCCCGCCAAACGTTCTTCCCCAAAACGACGAGTTTGACGGGCTTTTCGTTTTCCAGCCCGTTCTTTTCGCCCTTCAACAGATAGTCATACCAACGCAGCGTTGAGTCCTCATCGCTGACCACCGAGTCGCGCCCGAAGTCCACCTCGCCGATGCGAGGACCATCCCCTGCGTGGCCGCCGGTGATCACCATCAAGCGCTGCCCCCGGCGCGCCTCCTCGCTTCCGCCGCGCGCTTTGATTCCGAGATAATTCCTGAGAGTCCCGCCCAGAAAGATATCGTACCAGGCCCCGACGTGGAAAATAGGGACCGTGATTTTCGAGAAATGGTCCTCGATCGACACTTGTTTCCAGTAATCGTCGAAACTTGGATGGGTCAGCCAATCAACGAAGTAGGAGGCCAGCTCATCGGGGGACTTGGTGGACTTGCCGGCCAGGTCCGCATCAAAGAGCGGATAAGAGGCCAACGGCAACTTCAAAACGCGGTGCATGGCGTTGGTTCGCGCCCGCGCGCGCCGGTTGAGCGTATCTTGAGCCAGGCCGGAAGTCCACGATTCGTTAAACCACTGCTCGAAAGCCCCGCCCTGGTACGTCCAACCTTCGTGGTAGTTGGAAGCTGTGACCATAGGGTGAATCCCCGCCAAGTGGGGCGGGGAAGCCATCGCGGCAAGCATCTGCGTGGCGCCCACGTACGAACCGCCATACATCCCCACCTTGCCGTTCGCCCACGGGAGCGAAGCCGCCCACTCCACGGTATCGTAACCGTCCGCCGACTCGTGTCTGAACGGATCCCATTCGCCGTCTGAACTGTAACGGCCGCGCACGTCCTGAATGATCGCGACGTACCCCAGAGATGCGGCGCGAAGGCCGAAATCCACTTCCTCCCGCTTGTCGTAGGGCGTCCGCTCCAGAATAACCGGAAACTTTCCGTCGGCTTTGGGCCTGTAGATATCAGCGCGCAGTACCACTCCATCCCGCATCTTGGCCTCGACGCCGTGTTCAAGCAGGACGTCGTAGTGCTCTGCGGCAAGAGTCGCAGTAGATATCACACCAATTGCGGTAATAACAAACAAGGAAATGCGTTGTCGATTCATAGTCACCTCTTTCGGGGGCAGGTCGGCAGATCGGCAGTCGGGGAAAAGCTAGTGCTGACTGAACGACGTTGGCACACCTGCTGATTCGTTCTTCGTGATGCTCCTAAGACTCGCCCGACTTCTGGTCTCCCGATCTGCCGACCTGCCGATTTGCCGATCTGCCCATCTGCCTACCTGCCCAGCTCGTCGAGCGCCTCGAGAGCCCTGTCAACTTCTTCCGGCGTGTTGTAATGCACGAGGCCGATGCGCAACATGCCGCCGGTAGGCTCAACTCCCAACCGCTCGCTCAGGTTAAGCGCGTAGTAATTGCCGTCCCAGGTGAAAATCCCACGCTCACCGAGGCAGCTTGCCAGTTCGCGCGGAGTGTGGCCCGAGATACGGATCGCTACCGTCGGCACGCGCTCAGCGCCTCGCGCAGCCTCCTGGATTCCGTAGATTGTAAGGCCGGGAATAGCCAGCAGTCCCTTAATAAGCCGTTCTGCCAGGCTGCGTTCATAAGGGCGAATCACATCGTACGCCGCCAGCAGCGCGGCTCGGCGCGAACTGACCGAGCGCGAGGCGCGTCGGCCAAGCTCCGCCAGGTAGTCGATGGCAGCAAGAATGCCTGCCTGTCCTTCGTGGTTCTGCGTGCCCGTTTCCCATCGGAAGGGATTGGCCTCCGGGGCGGGGCAGACCTTGTAAGGCCGCAGACGGGCAAGATGCTCGCGCTTACCGTAGAGCGCGCCGGAATGCGGCCCGAAGAACTTATAGGGCGAGCAGACCAGAAAATCGCACCCGAGGCGGCGGACGTCGATCGGGCCGTGAGGGGCGTAATGGACCGCGTCGATGTAAACCAGCGCGCCGACGGCATGCGCCAGGCGAGTGATTTCCTGCACATTGTTGATGGTTCCTACGGCATTGGAAGCGTAGCCCACCGCCACCAGCCGGGTGCGCGGGGTGATCTGGCGTTCGAGGTCGGCCATGTCCAGTGTGCAGTCCGAGGGGTTGATATCCACGAAACGCACCCGGCAGCCCCGCTCTTCGAGCGCCCACCAAGGCGCTACGTTCCCGTCGTGGTCCAGCCGGGTGACCACCAACTCATCGCCGGGCCCGAATTCTCTGCCCAAAGCACGACTGAGGCTGAAAGTCAGAGTCGTCATGTTCGGGCCGAAAATTACCTCGTCAGCATCGCACCCCAGCAAATCAGCCAATGCGGCGTGTGCATCCGCGATAACCTCATCACTCCGTCCGCTGGTCAAAAACGCACCGTGGGTGTTGGCGTTGGAGTTCATCAAGTAATCACGAATCGCATCGATGACGCGTTGTGGAACTTGAGTGCCGCCCGGGCCGTCGAAGTAAACTGCCGGTCTGCCATTCACTTGTACGGCCAGCGCAGGGAACTGGCTCCGGACCCAAGAGATGTCGAGCGTGGCCATGAACGCCTCCTGAGAAACTTGGAATTATGCCACAAAAGCAGGAGTCAGGATTCAGGATTCAGGAGTCAGAACAAAGGGTCACGGTTTCTCCGTATGGCCTATGGGTTGTGTTCATCGCGTTTGTGTGCGATTGATAAATCGCAGCGCGATAGAGTCCGCGGTATTTTAGTTTTCTCCTGAACCCCGAATCCTGAATCCTGACTCCTATTCGTGAGCCATTCGCCCGCCTCCCTGCATCCAATTTATTGGGGACAAGGTATTTTCAATTAAACTCAAAAAGGAGCTTCTATGCCGTTTACACTTCCGCCGCTGCCCTATGCTTTTGACGCGCTGGAACCCTCCATCGATAAAACGACCATGGA
>Ga0181532_10001170_pt1 | contig 25772 bp, 21 predicted proteins | sample PEATcosm2014_Bin_33_FD_119768 | JGI IMG/M metagenome (GOLD analysis project Ga0181532, IMG submission 119768) | Peatland microbial communities from MTU Mesocosm Facility, Houghton, MI, USA - PEATcosm2014_Bin11_30_metaG | ecosystem: Environmental > Terrestrial > Soil > Wetlands > Peat | place... | reverse complement strand
TTTCGTGATTGGTGTTTGTCTGGTAGTGATCGCGGTACTGGCGATCTATGTCCCTACGGTCTATATCCGCAAGACGAACGTGATGATCCACCTCTTGGAACAAATAGCGGCCAACACGCGCAAGTAAGAGCTTAGTCGGTCCCGTTCTCAAAGTCACAGCCGGCTCGGGGTTGATGGAGCAGCCTACCCAGGACTGGAGCCTGCCCTGAGCGGCGTCGAAGGGTCCTGGGCTACTCTTGTTCCGCCCTTGGGGGCTTGGTCGTCGATGAGTCAACACTGATTCGAAATCGAAACCTGCAGGTGGCAGCCGCGAGCCGGGGACCCCGGCTGATGGGCTCGGGTCCGTTGCGTGCGTCCCACACATTCGAAAACCACGAATGTGTGGGGCACCCCGGCGTCGCGGGTAACGGCGAACCGCAGATCCCTCGACTCCGCTGCGCTGCGCTCGGGATGACAACATCAAGAACGCAACAGAAAAAGGACGCTCGCCATGCTTGAGCGGCCTTTATTAAACCTTCCTTTGGTTGAGTGGGATGGTCTTCAGCGGCGTACGTCACACACATTCGAGAACCGCGAATGTATGGGGCACCCCGGCTCCATTTCACCTGCTCCGGCACCCTACTTCGCGCGAGCGGGTGGGGCGGAAGCATGGGCTGCGCGGAGATCGGCCATGGCAGCCAGGTTCTTTCGCATGACGGCCAGACGCTTGCGGCCTGCCTTCGAGCCCTCCACCACGTGTTCGATATTGCTCATCCACTCGGGCAAGTTCATCTTGCGGCGGAACTCGCGCAGGTAGGGCTGGATCTTGGCGTATTGGAAGTACATCTCCTGGCAGGTGTCATAGACCAGCTCGGCGGTGAGAGCGCCGTGACGCACGAAGGCGGCGACCATGTCCCAATAGCCGTAGACCTGAAGCACGAAGCCGCAATGGCGGCCACCCGCGCTGACGATCGCGATCAGCTCGCCGGCAGAGGCGGGCAGAAACTCTCCACCGATGTAGGAGCGGGCCTCGCGCATGACAGTCTCGCGGCGCAGCTCGTAGAGCCGCAAGATCAGTTCGGCGTGCCGAATGGAAGTATCGGGTGCTGATTTAGATTTCGGGTTCATGACGGCGGTTCGCTCCTTCGTGGATGGTGGTTTCCGGTTCAGGATACCTGGCTGCGAAAAAGGTCCCTTCGGCAAGCTCAGGGCAGGCTCTTCGACTCCGGCGACCAAAGGCGGGCCGCCTTCGCTCAGGATGACACATCATAAAAGACACGATTTCCCAAAATGGAACCGCGCAGGCGGAAAACGCGGCGCGCAAACGCGAAGGACTATTCACTTGTTCCACGTGGAACATTTTGGCGCCCCGCCGCCGGGAGGACAATTCGATGTTGTGGGCTTCAATACAACGGCGGCTGCCCCGGAGGCCGCGTCTTCCAGCGGCGATGCACCCACAGCCATTGCTCGGGATAGCGCCGGACGTAGCTCTCAATGACCGCGGTGAATTTGGCGGTGTTGGCTACCGCGTCGGCGTCGTCGTCGCCGGAGCGCACCAGGTCGACAGGACGATCGAACTCGACGCGATACTTTCGCAGCACGGCGTCCCAGATGGTGAAGGCCGGAACCACAGTCGCTCCGGTGTGGAGCGCGATGCGCGCCAGGCCGCTGGCCGCACAGGCTGCGATGCCGAAGAAGTCCACGAAGACTCCTTGCGGCGGCGTCATGTTGGTGTCCATCAGGATGCCGACCGTTTCGTTGCGTCGCATAGCCGCGATCAGGCCGCGGGCAAACTCCTGCTTCGCGATCATGCTATTGCCATGCAGTCTGCGATAGCGCGCAACCAGGGCATCGACGTAGGGATTATCCAGCGGCCGCACCACGATCTGCATGGGATGTCCCTGCAGAGCGTGAAAGAACGACCCAACCTCCCATCCCCCAAGATGCGCCGTCAAAAGCAGGACGCCTTTGCCGCGCTGCTGCGCCGCCTCGAAATTCTCGAAGCCCCGATAGACCGCGATGGCCGCCGCGTTCTCCCGGGTATAACGCGGGAAGAGGCACACCTCGCCCAGCAGCCGTCCCAGCGAAACATAAACTCCGCGCAGGATTTTGCGCCGCTCCGCCGCAGCCTTCTCCGGCAGCGCGATCTCCAGGTTGCGCCGCCCCACCTTCCGCAGTCGAGGATGCAGGTAGTACACCAACCCGCCAATCATGATGCCGACGCCATGCGCCATCGGACGAGGCAGCAGCCCCATCAGGCGCACCAACAGCGCAACCGGCCAGTATTGCAACCTGTAGCTCATCAGAGGATTCGGTTTCGACGGTAGCACCCGTAAAAATCGCGGTCAAACGGCGCATGGGGTACTATCCAGCGAGGGGATTTTGCTACAGCACCACTTTTGGTGCAATCGCCCTGGGAGGTGCGTTTTCCGTGTGGGAACATTTTTTGCGCGCGACGCAGTGGCGGAGGCGTGCATTGCGAGAGCGTCGGGGAAAGCAGGATTTGCTTCACTGTAGCGTTGCCGCAATCAAGTCTTCCACTCGGGAGTAGACATAGTCGGCATATCGTATTGATCGATCTCCCTGTTTGAGTTTTCGAGCCGCCCCTTTGAAATAATGAAACATCCTCCTATCCACCGTCATCGCGTCTACGTAAGGAATCACCAGCATCTGGGCAATATCTAAGAGATCGCTATCCTTCACCGCGTCGAGAGGATCGAAAGCAAGCTGATGAAACACCTCGTAACTCAGTCGCATACCTGGGCAGCGTCGCGGTAAATCGTAAACCCAGCTGGCGATTCTACTCCTTAGGTCTTCCGGAATTGCTATGCCGTCCTGCGCCATATAGCGGCTGATAACATTTCCAAAGTGGGCCCCGAGTTTCGCTCTTCGTCGCGAGTTTGGAATCTGCCGATCTGCGCCAAGGATGGCTCGCAGCGTTCTTGCGTATCTTAATTGGAATCTCAAACCAGTCATGCTGGTGTCTCCAAATGTGAAGCACAATGTTAGACAACCGATAATTCACAATGTCCGGCTTGGCTACTGAGCGCAGTGTGAAATCAAAGCGCCTGACGTAGGGATCTATCGCCGTGTACTCAGTTTTCGTGTTGTATGCGTCGATAGCGGAGCGGAGTTCTTTGACCTGGATACTCGACTCGGCTAGGTAATGAGGCGTGACGCTTTCAAGATCGTTTAGCCACTGCCGAACTTTCAGCGTATCTCCGTTATCCGCAAGCGGCGCGACTAATTCGGTAATACCGGAAAACGAGAGAACGAGCTTTGCGGCATGCCTGTTGAGCCGTTCGCCAAGTTCCGCAAGACTGAGCGGATTTGCGTGTTCCACTACGTTGATGAGGTCTTTAGAGTCGAGATATATTCGCACATCTCACGCCCGCATTATTGCTTTCTGCCTGTAAATCTTAGCACCGCTTCTGGTGCAGTTGCGGGGCGCGCGGCTTCTGGGAACACATCGGAATCGGGCATCACCTCGGCAAGCGTGAGCGGCGAAAGGATCAGCGTGCGGCTGGGGCCCGGCGCGGAGCCGGGCCACTGAAGGACGAGCCGGGGACGCGGGATGCGTGTGAGAAGACGGGATCGGCGCTGAGTGTGCAGGCTGGGGTCGCTTTAAGCTGTGTGGGCAGAGCCCAACCCGCTGCTTCGTGCAATGCTAATAATCTTTAATCTTAACTAATCTTTCTTGCGTATTTTTGTTTTCTCCAAATTCGATTTCAGGCACAGACGCAAGCAACTCCGCAGCTCGATTTTCGTCACTGAGCCCACCTTTTGTAGCTACCGTGCGAAGCCTCATCCAAGTCTTGTCGGGATTACTCCGATGAAATTGACGTAGTGCTTTCAACATTCTCTCGCGAACAAGCAAATCTGCGTCAATCGATGTCTTACTCGTTTGACCTTGTGCGGCTCCGACGGCTGTTCGCGTGCTAGCGGCTGATTCCAGCTTCGGCTGTAGCTGCTCGGAATTCGGAGACTGGATATCTGTAATAGGATCGAGGTCGCCTGCCGTATGCCAATCCGTACCGCTGAGATTTACAGGACATCCGGCGGTTCGCAACCTGATTGCAAACTCTTGCCGCTTTTGTGTGGACCCGTCTAAATGCAAGCCACTGGTTTGCTCCGCACATCGGTTCACTGACAACGGCAGGCGGGCGTTTACTACTTGCCACGCTCGAAAAGTGCATCGTCAACGCGGGAGGCACATTTCTGTTTTGCGACACGGACAGCGCGGCGATAGTGTCAACCGAGCAACGAACGCAAATCGCAATGCCCGACGGAGCCGAGCCGATTACCGCACTCTCATGGATCGAAGTGCAGGGCATCGTAGATCGGTTCGCCTCGCTGAATCCGTACAGCCTCAAGCTCGTGAAAGATAAATCGATTCTGAAAGTCCATAAGGTGAACCGGGACGAACAAGGGCAGCGCCGTCAGTTGTTCGGGTACAGCATTGCTGCAAAGAGGTACGCGCTTTATACGAAGACCGAGAACGACATTCAGACTGTCGAGCCGAAGGCGCACGGGCTAGGATATTTCTATCCTCCGAAGGATTCGCCGAAGGGATGGGACAAGGAAATCCCCCTTTGGATATTCGAGGCCTGTGACTGGATCATGCGCGGTGTTTTAGGATTGGACCGAATACAGCCCGAGTGGTTCGAACTGCCGGTGATGATGAAATTGACCCTCAGCACACCACATCACGCTCTGAAAAATCTCGCCAAAAGCCCGCTCACCCGTCCGAATAACTTCATGATGCTGCCGCAGATAGGCCGCTTTGGATGTCCGCAAAACATCGACTGGAACAAGTTCACGCTGATAACCGCATTCTCATCCGAGCGCGACCAATGGATGCGCGCGAAGTGCATCAATATCCACGATCCTCAGTCGCCCGTTTACGCACTCACGAACGAGTACGATGACCGCAGGGCCGTACCGAAGAATTTCTTCATGCTCCTGGACTCGTACCAGAACCATCCTGAAGCGAAGAGCCTCGGGCCGGACGGGAAACCATGCGAGTTTGACACGCAAGGACTGTTGCGGCGAGCGCACATTGTTGCGAACTGGCCGCCCATTTACATCGGGAAGGAGTCCGACCGGCATTGGGAAGAGGGCGAGGACATGAGCCTCTTGGAATTCAAGGCGATTGAATACAAGCGCCGGGGCTATGCTGTTGCGACTGACGAACAATTAGCACGGGTCGCAAGCGTTCCGAAGCGGGAATTCATGCGCCGTGGGATCAATCAGCACACGCTGGAGAAAATCTGTGCTGGAGAGCCCGTGCGGGCGACAAGACTGCACCAGTGCCCAAAGGTGCTCGCGGAATACGAGCAGATCAGATCGACATAAATCACAAGCATAGAACCACTTGTGAGATCATCTTTGAGGTCCTAACTTCCAGTCGTGGCTGCTACGGCCTTTGGCCGGGGGCCACAGATTCAGCGCTCGCTGAAATAGTCCTTTAGACGGCTGCTCAAACGTCGTCCCAGGTCGCTAAGGCATTGAGCTGCTGATTAATGGGTAGCAATGAGTGCGCCAGTAGCGCAGGGCGTTTCAAGGCGCAATTTTTTCTCAAACACGTCCAGCAGCGACACAGCATCGGCTCTCATAGATCAGTTTTCGGGAACTGCACCCGTCCTATGTACTCCGAAGTCCTCAAATAGCTTGGCCTCACTCTGTAAATGAGGATATTGCGATATCAAAGATCGAGCATATTTAATATCTTCCTCCGCCGCCGAGTTCTTGCCCATTCGTAGCAGGTTCATTATTCGTGTTCGTAGGGCTATCATCAAACTGTCGGTAGGGGTAGCTTTCTTTTTTTCGTTATCGATTATTATCGTAAATTGATTTATAGCCTCTTCTGTCCGACCTACGCGACTCAAAGCGACACCGTATTGGTGACGCAGCACAACATCTTCAGAATCGAATTTCGTTGCTTGTTCTAAAGCCCACACTCGTGCACCTTTATCCGCCTGGGAATCATGGATTCGAGCAAACACCGTATATACCAAAGCACCGGTACTCTTTGACATCCTGCTTTCTGCAGCGCGCGCAAACTCTAAGGCTTGGCCGATTCGACCTCGTCCTACCTCATTACTCGCACTTAAAGCCAAAACATAAGAACTATTCGGCGCCAACTCCCGTGCTTGCTTAAATAGCATGTCCGCCGTATCCTGATTCCCTGAAAATACCTCGGATTCGGCTCGTCTACACAGAATCGCTGCTCTCCGTTCATTGTCAGAGCTAAGATTATACCTATCAAATATGCTAGTGAAGCCAGTCAGCTCCCAACTCTGCAATTCCATTTGAGACCGAAACTTCTGAACACGTTGTCTACAATCTACTTCGAAGTTTCCCATTGCTTCAAATTGGTGTCGCGCAAAAGACAAAGTTATCGGCAATGCGATGTACACAGTCTTGCCGTCTGATAATTGCGTATTAGGGGTCACGAGAGTCACTTCGGACAATTCAGCTAGAGCCCTTTCAACGCGTTCTGGCGCCCAGTCAGTGGCTATCGAGGGTGCCCCGACCAAGCCGCGCTTCGTGAGGAACGTGAAGCTGCGATGGGCAGACAGGTGATCTCGCCCAGTGCCCCGGGTTTGGTGGCGGGTGGCCCAGGTCTCGCGCTTTTCGAGACCTGGGTGAGTGCGACGCATCACTGCGGAAAAGTCATCGGGCAGGTGCCCTAGCCTGCCATCTTGAAGACGCCCCACCCAAGCCGATTTTGTTCCTTTGGTTGGCTGAGGATTTTGACTTCCATCGATCGAGCCTAAGGGCGCGATCGAATTGATACGGGCGGAAACATGCACGCAGAAAAGCGGTGGCGCGGGCCACCGCTCCCTGGGAATGAATGTCGTGATGTTTACCGCGCGTTCGTTGCGGCAACCGGTGTAGAAGCGGGAGCAGCGCTCTGCGCCACAGCAGGTGCTGGGGCATCGCTGTCATCATCAGCGGGTGCCACGGCAGCCGATGGCACGGGTGCCGCAGCCGAGCCGGTAACCTGCGTTGCCGCAGGGTTCGAAGCTGGAGTTGGAGTCGTGGTCGTCGTGGCAGTCGTTGGAGCCGGGGTCACCGCTGCGGTCGCAACCGGAGCCGGTGCCGGCTGGGCTACCTGCGCGGCTGGAGCGGCCGCTTCCGCTGGCGCCACCATCGGCTTGGGTGTTGGAGCGTACTTCTCCACCGTCTTCAACAGGAGCTCGGCGTCCTGCGGAACCGGAACTTGCCCATTCAGCAGGCCGTAATAGCTCCAATCCTTTCCATAGAAAGCCTGGGTATCGGCCTGGTCCTGTTTGATGACCCCGCCGCTGAGCGATACGCCCAGGAAAAGACCGCGCGAACGCGAGTACGTCAGCACCTGGGCGCGCAAAGTCAGATCGGTCATCGCCTGCGCGTCACGGCCCACCGGGCCAGCAGCCGCGGAAGCATCTGCGCCGAGTTTGAACTTGCTATGCAGAAGATGCTGCATGCCGTCGACGGTGCGGACAATCAACACCAGGTCAGAAGCCTGCCCACCGGCCTGAAATCCGAAGCTCCCACCCGTCAGCTTGAAAAATGCGGGAGCACTCCAGCCGTGCTCGGTGCGGCACGTTGCCACCCCTTTGCCGTAGTTGGCGCCGATGAGGAAGCTCGCCTTCAGCGCCGACGGCATGATGGCGATGCACTTCGCTCCCGACATGATGCTGTCGGGAATCGCCCGATCAGGAGCGGACATGATCTGGCTCAGGATGGTACTGGCTGACTGGATACGGTCCAGATCGGCATCGCGCCGCTCCGACGCTGCGGCCAGACTCGCCATCGCGAACAGCGCCGCCATTGCTACGACAATCTTTTTCATCGCAGAACTCCAGGAAGGAACATTCCCTCAATCCGGTCTCACCGGTTGAGTTCAATCTTAGAGCGTTTGATGGGAAGTTCGTGCCGGAAGAAAGCAATTGGCTGGTTACTCTTTAGTGTCCCTGCTGAGTGGTCAGGGCCCCTGGAGCAACCAGCCAAAAGGTTTGTAACTCGCTCGTCACCGCTAAAAAACGAAGGGCTGGAAGAGGAGACCCTCGTAACCTCCTCCAACCCTTTCTCCCAGGTTCTGTGGTAGGCGAATGTAGTATGCCGTGCGCAGGTAATCAGTGCAAGTTACGAAAGTACAATAGGAGTAACTGTACTTTAGTAACTGAATAAGCGTTCGGTTACCTGCGCTCGCCAGGGGCGCTTGATGCCTCATTCGAAGGATCTCGGTCGGTTTCGAAGGGGCGTACCTTCAGGTACGCCATTGCAATTCATTTATTTTTGTCATCACGAGCGGGCTTCAGCCCGCGAGGGATCTGCTCTCCAGAGTTTTGCGGCAGTCCTGTTTAGCTCGGTGACGGGCGCATCTGGTAGGTGCGCCCCCTCCTCATTGCGCGCCGCTCGCTCTTCCCTTTACTATCGCCCTGCGTGCCTTTGCCCAAAGAAAATCCTGACCGCATCGTCTCCGCGGTGCCGCTCGACGATGACTCGTCCTTCGAGCTGAAGCTGCGTCCGCAGCGGCTGCGCGAGTTCATCGGACAGAACAAGGTGAAGGAGAACCTCGAGATCGCCATCCAGGCGGCCAAGTCACGCGGCGAGGCGCTCGACCACGTGCTGCTCTACGGTCCGCCGGGGCTGGGCAAGACGACGCTGGCCAACATCATCGCCAACGAACTAGGCGTCGCCTTCCAGCAAACTTCCGGGCCGACGCTGCAGATCAAGGGAGACCTGACGGCGATCCTCACCAACCTGCGCGACAAGCAGGTGCTGTTCATCGACGAAGTTCACCGCCTGCAACCCGCGCTGGAAGAGCTGCTCTACTCGGCACTGGAAGACTACAAGCTCGACATCATCATCGGGCAGGGCCCGTCGGCGCGCACACATACCATCGAGGTGCGGCCGTTCACTTTCATCGGCGCGACGACGCGTGCGGGACTGCTCTCGGCGCCGTTGCGTTCGCGCTTCGGCATCGTGTTGCGGCTGGAGTTCTACACTCACGAGGACCTGAAGATCATCTTGCAGCGCTCGGCTGAGATTATCGGCGTTGAGATCGACGAAGCCGGCGCAGTGGAAATCGCCACGCGATGCCGCGGCACACCGCGCATCGCTAACCGCCTGCTGCGGCGCGTTCGCGACTATGCCCAAGTGAAGGGCAAGGGCAACATCGACAAGGCTACAGCTCAGAAGGCGCTGGAGATGCTGGAGGTCGACCGCTATGGCTTCGACGAGATCGACCGCAAGCTATTGCTCACCATCATCGACAAATACCAAGGCGGCCCGGTCGGGCTAAACACGCTTGCGGCATCGCTCGCCGAGGAGGCCGACGCGATCGAAGAAATCTACGAGCCGTTCCTCATGCAAATCGGCTTCCTCGACCGTACCCCGCGCGGCCGCGTCGCTACTCATCTGGCCTATGAGCACTTCGGCATCAAGCGTCCGCGGATGAACGCGACCGGGCAGGAGAACTTGTTTTAGGGACAGCTGTTCGCTGTTCGCTTTTCGCCAGACGGTGGAAGAGCGGCGCTTTAGCGCCGCGTTGATCGCGCCTCTATATCTCCGGGAAGCAATCCACTGCCTCGCAGTGGATTGCTTCACCCTTTCTATATGCCGCCTTGACGCGGGCCTGAAGGCCCGCTCTTCCGCCGCTTCGCTACGCTCGGGATGACGCTTCTCTCGGGAGAACGATTCTGGCGAAAGACGGAGGGCGGGTCTTCTGGCGAAGAGCGAGAAGCGAAAAGCGCCCCAAGATTCCTGCTGGCGCTCAGCCGCGTCTAATCGTTACGCTATCTTTGATACGCTACAAGCAAGGAGATTCCTGAATGCCGCAACTGATGAGAACCTCGAACCCCGCCCTGCGTGGCGCTTTCGGCCCCGGGGATGTCGCCTACGGCGCCGAAACCATGACCATATCGGGCGCGGTCAACAAGACCGGGATACTGATTATCCTCTGCGTAGCCACGGCCGCGTGGACCTGGAACCGTTTCTTTGGCGCGCTGGCCGCGTCTCCTGAAGACGCGATGGCGTCGGTAGCGCTGCCGGCGATGGTAGGCGGCATCGGCGGCTTCATCGTCGCCATGGTCACCATCTTCAAGAAGGAATGGGCCGGCGTAACCGCGCCCATCTACGCGCTGCTGGAAGGCCTGGTGCTCGGCGGCATTTCGGCGATGATGGAAATGCGCTTCCACGGCATCGCCATTCAGGCGGTCGCGCTCACCTTCGGTACGCTGGTCGCAATGCTCATCGCCTATCGCACCGGCCTCATCAAGGTCACCGACAAGCTGCGCCTCGGCATTGTCGCCGCCACCGGCGGCATCGCCGTCTTCTACTTCCTGCAATTCATCCTGGGATTTTTCGGCGTGCATTTCACCACCATCAACGGAGCAACGCCCATCGGCATCGGCTTCAGCCTTCTGGTGGTGGTAATCGCCGCGCTAAACCTGGTGCTCGATTTCGACCTGATCGAGAACGGCGCCAACATGGGTGCTCCCAAGTACATGGAGTGGTACAGCGCCTTCGCGCTGATGATCACCCTGATCTGGCTGTACTTCGAGATTCTGCGATTGTTGTCGAAGGTCCGCAGCAGGAACTGAACCGCACTGGTAGAGCGGCGCTTTAGCGCCGCGTCCAGCAATGTCCACGAGTCTACTTGGGCTGGTGCGATCATCTCCGATGATCGCACCAGCCCAATTTAGTAATGCACGCCTTGACGCTGGCCTGTAAGGCCAGCTCTACCCGGCCGCCTCGACCATCTCCTTCTAATGCCGGAAATGCCGCACGCCGGTCAGCACCATCGCCAAGCCAAGTCGATTCGCCGCGTCGATCACTTCCTGATCTCGCACCGAGCCGCCCGGCTGGATAATCGCGGTCGCACCCGCTTTCGCGATCTCCTCAACACCATCCGGAAACGGAAAGAACGCGTCCGACGCCACAACTGAGCCTTTGATCCCGAGCACGGACTTCATCGCGCCGATCTTCGCCGAATCCACGCGGCTCATCTGGCCCGCGCCCACGCCGGTGCTCTGACCGTTCCGCGCATACAGAATCGCATTCGACTTCACGTGCTTGCAAACCTTCCACGCGAACAGCAGGTCGCGCATCTCCTGCTCCGTCGGCTTGCGTTCGCTGACGATCTTAACTTCGGCTTCGCTGAGCGGCCGCACATCGTTGTCTTGCAGCAGCACGCCGCCGGAAACATTCTTCAGCACCCACTTCTGTTCCATCGGAACAATTTCCACCAGCCGTAGATTCTTTTTGGTGGCAAAGATCTCACGCGCCGCGTCGTCGAAGCCCGGCGCGGCAATCGCCTCGACGAAGAGCTTCGCCATTTCTGTCGCCGTCTCGCGATCAATCGTGCGATTGACGCCGATCACACCGCCGAAAGCCGACACCGGATCGCACTCCAGCGCGCGCTTGTAGGCTTCGGCCAGCGTGGATGCCACAGCCGTTCCACAGGGGTTGGTGTGCTTGATAATCGCGCAGACGGGCTCGTCGAACTCTTGCGCCAGGTCCCATGCCGCCTGCAGATCGACGATGTTGTTGTAGCTCAGATCCTTGCCTTGAAGCTGTTTGCCGTTCGCTACGCCTTTGCCCGAGCCGTCGGAGTACAGCGCAGCTTTCTGGTGCGGATTCTCGCCGTAGCGTAGATCGAAAGCCTTGCGGAAGCTGAGTCGCAATGTCTGGGGAAAGCTGCTATCGCTCCCAAGCTCGAACTTCCCCGCATCGCTCTTGGACGCACCGATGCGCTCCAGCGTGGACGCAATCGCCGAATCATACGCCGCCGTCGTCGCAAAGGCGTTTTGCGCCAGTCGCCACTTCGTCTTCAACGACAGCGATCCGCCTCCGCTTTCCATCTCGATCGCGATGGCATCGTAGTCTGTCGGCGAAGTCACGATGGCAACGTCCTGGAAATTCTTCGCCGCCGAGCGCACCATCGAAGGCCCGCCGATGTCGATGTTCTCGATGATGTCTTCAAACTCCACGCCGGGCTTGCCTGCGGTCTTCTCGAACGCGTAGAGGTTCACCACAACCATGTCGATGGGCTCAATGCCGTGCTCGCTGACTGCGGCGCGATGTTCGGCCTTGCCGCGCACGTGCAGGATGCCGCCGTGCACCTTGGGATGAAGCGTCTTCACCCGGCCGTCCAGCATTTCGGGGAAACCAGTGAGGTCGGAGATGTCCTTCACCGCGATGCTGGAATCGCGCAGCAGCTTGGCCGTACCTCCGGTGGAGACCAGCTCGACGCCCATCTTCGTCAGTCTGCGCGCAAATTCCACCAGCCCTGTCTTGTCGGTAACGCTTAAGATTGCCCTTTGAATTTTTCCCATGAATTCCCTTTCCCTTATCTTTCCGGGTGGAGCACGCCTTGAGGCGCGCATAAGAACGCCCAAGTGCCTTTTGCGATTGGCAACCACATCAACTCTGTGCCTGGAGCCTGCCCTGAGCGCAGCCGAAGGGTGTCTCTGTGTTCACTACTTGCCAGCGGTCGCGGCCATCTTCTTTACCATTGCGATCACCAGCTTGCGGTCGCTGTCGTTCAGGTTGGGCGAATAGCGGCGAATCTGGGTCAGGAAGCGTACCTCATCTTCTGCCAATTGCGGAGTTGCTTTGCTCCCGTTATCGCTGGCGCCGTCGGTAAAGAATCTGGACAGCGGAAGGTCCATCGCCGTCGCAATTCTGGCCAGCGTATCCAGCGAGGGAATGGTGTGTCCATTCTCCACCCGCGAGAGATAACAGCGCAGCAGACCTGTGCGCTTTTCGATGTCACCTTGCGACATGCTTTTCTGCAGGCGGAAATTGCGGATCGTCTCGCCGATGTTCATGAGGGGTTTGCGTCCTGTGAGGGAGTGGCCATGGGGTTGACTGCATAGTAACCATTGCCGGGAACGCTGGCAAGTGAATTCTCGCGCAAATGAAATTGAATGCGACTGACAACTGACAACTGTTTTAGACGAGCGCCAGCTCCATATAGATCAGCCCCTCCACTTGCTCCAGCGGGTCGGGACTAACCTCGCGGAAACCGAGCTTACGGTACATCTCCACTGCAGCCTGCATGGTCGGCGGATGAGAATCGAGCCGCATCGACGAATAGCCGAGACGCCGCGCCTCCCGCAGCAATCGCTCCACCAGCATTTTTCCCAACTTGCCGCCGCGAAATGCTGGGCGTACATAAAGCCGCTTCATCTCGCAAATCCCATCGCACGGGAATGGACGCAGCCCGGCACATCCAACCGGCTGACCTATGACCATCGCCAGCAACAGCATTCCCTGCGACGGAGAATAAACTCCCGGCAGCCCGGCGATTTCCGCATCGAACGAGCGAAAGCAATATTCCACCGGCAACTGCGCGCGATATTCGGCGAACAGGTTTCGCACCTGCTCAATCTGTTCGGGTGTTGTGGCTTCAACAATCTCAGACACGCTGCACCAGTGTCACCCAAGTTCTAGGATCGCGTATCTCGCTCCGGGTGGAGCACGCCTTCAGGCGTACATGAGAACTGTGGATTTTCGAGGCTGGCTTTAGCCACTGAGGTCACTGTTCGCTGGATTTACCTCAGCGGCTGAAGCCGGTCTGGGAGACATTGATCCTTTGATGCACGCCTGAAAGGCGTGCTCCACCCGGAGAGACAACAACCGCAATTCTGGCCTACCCCATCAATATCCCGCCATTCACATTCAGCACATGTCCGGTGACGTAGCCCGCTTCCTCCGACGCCAGAAACTTCACGGCATGGGCTACGTCCATATCGCTGCCCGCCCGTCCCAACGGAATGTTCTTCAGGATGTTCTCTTTCAACTCAGCCGGAAGGACCTCGGTCATCGCGGTCTCGATGAAGCCCGGCGCAACCGCGTTGACGGTGATGTTGCGCGATCCAACCTCGCGCGCCACCGACATGGTAAGTCCGATCAGCCCCGCCTTCGACGACGAGTAGTTGGCCTGCCCCACCTGGCCGATCTGCCCAAAGATGCTGGTGATGTTGACGATTCGCCCCCATCGCTGCTTCAGCATGGAGCCGATCACGGCCTGTGTCAGCAGGTATGGCGCGGTCAGGTTGGTGGCGAGGACATCGTCCCAGTCGGAGCGCTTCATGCGCATGACCAGTTGATCGCGGGTGATGCCGGCATTGTTGACCAGAATGTCGATTTTGCCGAAGCGCGCGATGACAGACTTAACGACGGCCTTGATTTCATCTTCGTTGGCGACGTCCAGCTTGAACACAGCCGCCTCGCCACCCTTGCTGTTGATCTCGCCGGCCAGTTGTTCCAGCTTCTCCTGATTGCGCGCGCACAACGCCAGCTTGGCTCCCGATTCAGCCAGAACCACCGCGCACGCCCGACCTATTCCCTGCGACGCTCCGGTAACCAGCGCGATTCGACCTTCCACTCCTGCCATGAATCCCTCCCGCATGAAGCAAAGCTGGATTATAACCACCACCGCGCAGGCAGAGTGTAGCGTCTTGGCTGGATGTGCTGTTCGGGTAATGGGACCTTCCTGCCCGCGTTAGGCCGGAGGTTGCGGAGTCGAGCCGGGTAGAGCGGCGCTTTAGCGCCGCGTCCGCCGCGAACCGTAGAACCGCGTCCGAGAGTTGCACCATGAACGCCGGCCTGAAGGCCGGCTCTACCCAATCGTTTCCCGACTCTTCGCTACCGCAGCCGCTCCGGCGCCCAGAACAGCACCTTCAACTCGCTCGAAAAATAAGCCAGATCTGGCTGAGCAGGTAGTTGCAGACCTGCGGGTTGCGCCATCGTGTTCACTTCGAGATCAACCACCGCCTCCTGCAAATCCCACGGCAGGTGGTGAATCTCGCCGCGATACAGGTGCTTTTTGCTGACAGAATAAAGACAGTACCGCTCAGTGAGGAAGTGCTGGATCGACCCCGGTCGCGCGTGGAACATCTGCCGGCTCGCCGGCCCGTATGAGCATTTGAGCTCCGCGGGTTTCGGCCCATGCTGTCGCTTCGAGGTGTAGTCGATCTTCGCTCCGCCCTTGCCCTTCACCTTCATCGACGCCTGCCAGTACGGCAGCCGATAGAAAACGCGCGCGCCCCACACTGCCGACAAATTGCTGGCATCCAGGCTGAAGAAGTAAATGCCAGGCTTGCCGTTGTAGCTGACATACGTCCGTACATTGATCTCGGAAAAATGCGAGAACCACGGCAGCGAAGGCACTCCCGGCGGGCGCAGATGGTTGATCCAGAACGGCGTAACCGACACCCACGCGCGTTGCTCGTAGGTGTCTACGGCCAGGGATTCCGGCACCAGCGCCCGCACCACTTCCGGCGCGAGCGAGTAGTGCAGAAACAGCAGATCGTTCCAGCGCTGGGTCATGATCCACGGCGCCATGGGCGCGGGCCATGGCCGATGCGCCGTGGCAAACAGAATGGAGTCGGCGCCCACCCACTGGGTGCGGCTATCGGAGGCGAGATCGGTTTCAGGCGGAGGTTTACGCAAGAAATTTATGGGATGTCACCAGTTTTACACGATTCCCACAGCTTCGATGGTTGCCCGCCGGTCCCATACCGCATATGATTCACCGCAATGTCACTCGGTTACAAACCAGACGCGGATAACAGCGAAGTTTCTACCAACCACGAGCCCAGCACCCAGGTGTGCGCCGTTCACGGCGCCGATCCCGAGGTGCAGGCGTACGGCATGGCCAAGTATTCGCGCTCGGCGCTGTCCATGCGCGAATCGCTGGCCGAGATCAACGACCAGAAGGCCGAAAAGTTCCTGAACACCTTCTACTTTCAGTACGGCCATCGCAGCATTGCGGATTTGGCGCACATCGCTTTCGCCATCGAGCGCCTGTCGATCCTGGCCGCGACGGTCGCCGTCGATGAGCCGCGTTGGGACGGGCAGGAGCGTTCGACCCGCTATCAGGACTTCCAGAAGAGCGGATACTACGTTCCCGATTTTGGGGACGACGCAGCGGCGCGCGTCCTGTATCGGGAAACCGTCGACCACCTCTTCGCCGAGTATCGTCACTTCTCGGAGGAAGTGTTGGGCCACCTCCGAGAGCGCACGCCCAAGCCTCCAGAGATGAAGCAGGAGGCGTACGAGCGCACCCTGCGGGCCCGCGCCTTCGACATCTCGCGCTACCTGCTGCCGCTGGCGACGAACACCTCGCTGGGCCAGATCGTCAGCGCGCGGACCCTGGAAAATCAGGTCTCGCGTTTGCTGTCGCACACCCACGCCGAGGTGCGCCGTCTGGGTGAACTGTTGCGGCGCGCCGCTCAGGAGCCTGCTTACGACGTTAGTCATGCCAAGGCATGGGCATTGCTGGATGAGATTGCGCGCGAGTCTCCTGCGATGGCAGGACGCGCTGGCGAATTCCTGATGCGACCAATCCGCGTCGCGCCCACGTTGATGAAGTATGCCGAGCCGAATACTTACGAGATCGAGACTCGACGCGAACTCAAAGCCACGGCAAAGGAATTGTTAGCCGGCGTTGCCATTGAGCCGGCCCCGACGGTCGATTTGCTCGACGGCGATCCGCTTGAGGTCGAGCTTGCAGCGACATTGTTGTATCAGTATTCGCATCATCCGTATCGGCAAATTCGCGAGGTCGTCAGCGCGCAGCCCGAGGCGCAGCGTCGCGAGATCATTGACATGGGCCTTCGTCATCGCGGCCGTTACGATGAGGTCTCGCGCGCCTTCTACGCCGGGCAGCAATTCCGCTTCGACATCCTGATGGACATCGGCGGCTTTCGCGACATGCATCGCCATCGCCGCTGTGTGCAGATTGTGCAGGACTACACCGCCGCTCACGGATACGACGTGCCGGCGGAGATCGATTCCGCCGGTCTCACCCTTCGCTACGATATCGCCATGGAGCGCGCGGGAGACACTGCGGCGCAGCTTGCCGCTCGCGAGCCGGACGAAGTGCAGTCACAATCCGAAGCCCAGTCGCAATACGTCATCCCGCTGGCCTTCCGCAAGCGCACCCTGTTCAAAATGGACCTTGCCGAAGCGATCTACATCAGCGAGCTGCGCACGGGCGCAGCCGGCCACTTCTCTTACCGCAACGTGGCCTACGCGATGTACGAAGCCGTGGCGCAACGCTATCCGTCGCTGGCGAAATATTTTCGTGTGACCGATGTGCGCGAGCCAGTTGATCTGCTGAAGCGATAGTCAGACCGTGGGGCAAACATGACAACGAGATTTCGGACCGCAAGCATCGGAGTGGTGACTATCTGCGTGCTCTTCATCCTAGTGTTCTCCGTATCTGCTCAGGACTCGTCGAAGACTAAAATGCCGAATAACAAGGACGTGCTGATGACGGGACATGCAACCGGAACTTTTGACGTGAAGGTAGTTCCTCAGGCCGCAGACGATCAATCCAAACCGGCTGCCATCAGTCGAATGTCCATCGATAAGCAGTTCCACGGCGGTCTCGAAGGCACCAGCAGGGTCGAGGGGCTGACCGCCGGCACCGACGTAAAAGGCTCAGCCGTGTACGTCGCAGTCGAACAGTTCAGCGGAACGCTGGCTGGGCGCAAGGGTAGTTTCCTGCTGCATCACACTGGAATCATGACGCGCGGAGCACCACAGCTGACCGTGTCCGTGGTGCCCGACTCGGGGACGGGCCAGCTCGTCGGACTCACCGGCGAGATGAACATCACGATTGCCGATGGGAAACACTCCTACGACTTCGCGTACACACTGCCCGAGACCCATTGAATCCTGATCCCACCCGTATGGGGCCAGCGGTGAACTCGCAAAATGTTACTCAAGCGTTATTATCTTCGGATCTACCATGGGCCTGCACGCCTGTGGAAAACCGCGTGGAATGCCCGTTGCCGCAATCGCCGTCACAAGTGGATGTGAGACACCAACGTACTAGTACTTTCGTTCCGGCTGGCTTCGCTATTTCTTCGCTTTTTCGGCGTAACTCAATGTATAATTGCGAACGTCAGTTATCCATGCGCTCTTCAACGCGAATCGCCAATTTCACCGCGCCTGCCTCACTGACCCATAGCAGTCATCTTCAATCTGTCCTCCCGCGCCGATGTTGTGCCGGGACGGAGCAGCCAAGGAGCGGCACTCATGGCAGACGAGAAAACTGAAAAAGGCCGGGCCATCGACCTGGCGCTGTCGCAAATCGAAAAGCAATTCGGCAAGGGCTCCATCATGAAGTTGGGGAGCAAGGGCGCGGTGGTGCCCATCTCCGTGATCTCCACGGGCGCCATTTCTTTCGACGCGGCGCTGGGTGTTGGCGGCTTTCCGCGCGGCCGCGTGGTCGAGGTCTTCGGGCCTGAGTCTTCCGGCAAGACAACCATCGCCCTGCAAGTGATCGCCGAAGCGCAAAAACAAGGTGGCATGGCGGCCTTCGTCGATGCGGAGCACGCCCTCGATCCGATCTATGCGGCGAAGCTCGGCGTTGACGTCGACAACCTGCTGGTCTCGCAGCCCGACTATGGCGAGCAGGCGTTGGAGATCGCCGAGGCGTTGGTTCGCTCAGGCGCCATCGACGTACTGGTGGTGGATTCGGTGGCCGCGCTGGTGCCCAAGGCCGAGCTCGACGGCGAGATGGGCGACAGTCACGTCGGCCTGCAGGCGCGCCTGATGTCGCAGGCCCTGCGCAAGCTCACCGGTATCGTGGCCAAATCGCACACGTGTCTCATCTTTATCAACCAGATTCGCGAGAAGATTGGCGTCATGTTCGGCAATCCGGAAACAACCACCGGTGGCCGAGCGTTGAAGTTCTACTCGTCCGTCCGCATCGATATTCGGCGCATCGGCGCCATCAAAGACGGCGATCAGGTGGTTGGCTCGCGCACCCGCGTGAAGATTGTGAAGAACAAGACCGCCGCACCGTTCCGCGAGGCTGAGTTCGACATGATGTACGGCGAAGGCATCTCGCGCGAGGGTGACCTGATCGATCTGGCGGTAACTCAGAACTTGGTCGAGAAGTCAGGATCGTGGTTCAGCTACAAAGGTGAGCGAGTGGGCCAGGGACGCGAAAACGCCAAGACGTTCCTGAAAGAGAACAAGGACATCGCGGCGAAGCTCGAAGCCGAAGTGCGAAAGGCATTGGGCCTGATTTCGACGGCCGACAAGGCGCAAGCCGCAGCCGCCAATGCCGAGGCCGCGCCGTCTCCGCAGCCTAAGCCGCCCGCCGGACGGAAGTAATGAAAATCGGAGCTGGGTATGCGACAGCGATCATCAGCCTGCTGGAGTGAGGAGAAGTTCTGATCCCGACCGCGCTCCGAACGAGCGTTCGTTAGTTAGCATCAAAGTGCAGAGGCCTGTTTGTTTTCAATCGCTTAGCAGGTTACTTTGTGATATTTTGCGAATGTTCCACGTGGAACAATTGCTGAGGAAAAGTGAAAAGGCCGACTGCGAGGGGCAGCCGACCCATGGTCGGACGCGGTTCTTTAAGGCTGCTCTACCGCAGCAACTCCCACGCTCCAGTTCTGGAGGAACTTCTTCATTTCATCCATGGACTGAGCGGCGACGGCGCCGTCGATGATGCGATGATCGTGCCCGATGCTGACGGGCATCATCGACCGCTTGGCGTCGAGTCGTTGCCCTCCGGGTCCTTCGATGGTTCCGCGGGACTGCCCAGCTCAAATCTGCTCCCCGCCGTATTCTTGTTTGCCTGCCGACGCCAGCCAGAATAAAATCAGGCTGCGTAAATCCCCGTCTCCGAGGGCCCTTGAAGGACATCGTCGCCATCTATCCCGGATCGTTCGATCCCGTGACCAACGGCCACCTGGACTTGATTCACCGGGGGAGCAAGCTCTTCGATAAACTGATCGTGGCCATTGCGCGCAACCTCGACAAGGGCGAGACACTCTTCTCCATGGAGGAACGCAAGGAGATGCTGGTGGCCATGACTTCGCAGCTCGACAATGTTTGCGTCGATGTTTTCGAGGGCCTGCTGGTGAGCTACTGCATCCAGAAGAACGCGAACGCCGTGCTGCGCGGCATCCGTGCCATCAGCGATTACGAATTTGAGCTGCAAATGGCGCTGATGAATCGCAAGATGGAACCGCGCGTGGAGACCGTGTTCATGATGCCCGCGGAACAGTATTCTTACCTCAGCTCGCGGATCGTGCGCGAGATTGCCAAGCTCGGCGGCCCATTGAACGGCCTGGTGCCGGAAATGGTGGAGCGGCGAGTGCGCCAGAGAATCACGCACGGACATATTTCAGCCACAGGCAAACATCTCTTATGAGGACCAGACCATGACTGCTGCCGGAACTCAGCTCGCTTCGTTTCTCACCAACCGGATTCAACGCATCGAAGTTTCCGCGACTCTAGCTGTAGCTGGAGAGGCCGAGAAACTTCGCGCAGCCGGCGCGGACCTGGTCGATCTGGGCGCGGGAGAGCCGCATTACCCGACGCCCGAGCACATCAAAGAAGCGGGCATCGCGGCCATTCGCAACGACTTCACCAAGTACACGGCGGTAGGCGGTACGGCCGAATTGCGCGATGCCATCGTCAAGCGGCACGCCGCCGACTTCGGCTCCGACTACAAGCGCGAGGACTGCATTGCTTCCGTCGGCGGCAAGCACGCGCTGTTTAATGCCATCCAGGTGCTGGTCGACCACGGCGACGAAGTCATTCTGCCGGTGCCCTATTGGGTTTCCTTCAAAGACATCGTGCGCTATGCGGGCGGCGAGCCGGTCTACGTTGCCACCGACGAACGGCACGATTTCGCGCTGACCGCCGACATGGTGGAGCGCGCGATCACGCCTCACACCAGAGTCATTATCTTGAATTCGCCAAGCAATCCCTCGGGCGCGGTCATGAATCCTGAGGACATGACGGCAGTGCTGAAGCTGGCGCACGATCGCGGTATCTATGTCGTCTCCGACGAGTGTTATGTCTACCTGAATCATACCGGCCGGCGATTCTCGGCGGGCTGCGTCCATGAGGTCAAGGAACGCCTCATCATCATCGGCTCCTTATCGAAGACCTACGCCATGACCGGCTGGCGACTGGGCTATGCGCTGGGACCCGCGCCCATCGTGAGCGCAATGCTGAAGCTGCAAAGCCAGAGCACATCCAATCCCACTTCGATTGTGCAGAAGGCCGCGGTGGCTGCGCTGAATGGCTCCCAGGACTGCGTGCGGCAGATGCTGGATGGCTACATTGTCCTTCGCGACCAGGTTGTCGCCGGCTTGCGCTCGATTCCCGGGATCACGTGCGCCGCGCCCAATGGCGCGTTTTATGCGTATCCGAACGTCAGTCATTATTTCGAGCGGGGCGGATTGAACTCCGCATCCGATGTAGCGCGAAGATTACTGCATGATGCACACGTCGTGGTCGTTCCCGGAGAAGGCTTCGGCACACAAGATCACGTCCGCGTCTCTTATGCGACCTCGCCCGAGAATCTGCAACGCGGATTGGACCGCATGCGTGACTTTTTCGCCGGCGTGTAGCCAATGTCGCAACTCTATCCATTTCTGTTGATCCCCATCTTCGACGAGCGACCGTGGGGCAGCCTCGATCTGCGCCCGATCTATACCCGAATCGTGAAGGAACCGATCGGCGAAAGCTGGCTGACATGGGAGGACAATCGCGTCGCCAACGGGCCGCTCGCCGGACAAAGTCTTGGCGATCTAGCGAAGAACTTTGGGCGTGATCTGGTAGGGCAGGCCGCTGTCTACGACAACCGCTTTCCCTTGCTGGCGAAGTTCCTGTTTCCTGGCGACAAGCTCTCCGTGCAGGTTCATCCCGATGATGAACAAGCGCGCAAAAACGGCCAGCCCTGCGGCAAAACCGAATGTTGGTATGTCCTGCGGGCGAATCCCGGCGCGCAAGTTGCGCTGGGGCTGAAATCGGGAGTAACGCTGGCGGAATTCGAGCGGGCGATTCAGGACACCCGCGCGGAGAAGCTTCTGAACTGGGTCGACGTCTTCGCCGGCGACATGCTCTACGTCGCCGCCGGAACGGTGCATACCATCGGTGGCGGGATGGTGGTGGTAGAAACGCAACAGACGTCGGATATTACTTATCGCCTGTACGATTACGGCCGCCCGCGCGAACTGAACATCGCAGAAGGATTGGCCGCGACTAGGCTGCATACCAATGCCGGCAAAGTTGTGCGGCGCTCGTCCGACGAGCCGAACGTTTTAGTGCGCTCGCCCTTCTTTCAGGTTGAAAAGATTCGGTTGTGCGAGGCTTTGCACTCGAAGGTGTCACGCGATTCGCCGCACATTGTGGTCGCGGTAAGCGGCGCCGGCATCGTAGAATCGCAAGGGATGGAGGCGATCAGCTTCGCCACCGGCGATGCCGTGGTAGTTCCGGCCAGCGTTGGTGAATATATCGTGCGGCCGCAGTGGGACCTGGACGTGATGCGAATGTCACTGCCCACAGGAGCGGTCGCGGAACCGGAAACCGAATTGCCGCAATCAGTCAGTGCAAAATAAAATATTCACCACAGAGGCACAGAGGGCACAGAGAAGAAAAGGGGCACGCCTTCACGCGTACAATTCGGAGCCGTAAAGCGCAAACGGCTTCAGCCGCTGAGGCAAAGGCAATCGAGTTTCGCCGTCTCAGTTACGACGGGTGGATAACGGTCACTTGTGATATGGCGATTTATCGTAAGCCAACATCTCGACACCTATTCCTCCGCTGTGGCGAGGCAGAGCACCACTAGGGAACAGTGCCAAGGAGCTGTGCTCTTACTGCGGGTTTGTTTGCGAGAACACCGCAGCGGGTCAGTCCAATAAGGTCCGCTTCTCCCGTCGGTTCTTTGTCGAGGTAGTAGGTGTACACAAGGTAGTAATGTTCGCCGATTGTAAGATGTTCCGGAGCAAAGTTTTTTGCGCATTACGCTCGCCCGGAAATGGGTGAACCCGAAAAACATGTCCGGAATCCCAATGAATCGGGCTCTTCAAAACCTCAACCAGCCTTACGGTGTCAAATTCACCTTGTCCGTAGACTTCGTCTGAGTACGTTCCGTCAGTAGGCTGAGTCGAAAGCACTTCCACACGCAGGATGTGAACAGCACCTCGCCCTAGGTCGCTAGGAGAGATATGACACTGCTCGGGGATAGCCGACGCCACGCTTTGTGGCTCAGCCGAGAAATCCTTGGCGGAGAGCCGCTTCTGCTCAGCACGTCTGATGAGGTTATTCTGTACAGCGTAGACGGACGAAGCCGATGAGAACGATCACCGCCAACGCCACAAGCCATCGCTGTTTCTTCATCACTTCAGATTCTAAGCCTCAAGCGTGCAGCTCGGAAGACAGTTGGCGATGACTAGGCCTTATCATAACCAATCCTTGGGTGCCCGCGGAAACCCTTAATGCACGCCCGAAGACGACCGAAACCCTCGCGCGTCGCGCACTGCGTCATTCTTCAGTAGAATCAAGAATTCAATATTCTCTGTGTTCGGAGCCTGCCCTGAGCGTAGCCGAAGGGGTCTCTGTGGTGAAACGATTTGGCCAATAACTTCTATCCAGTCATTCTCGCCGGCGGACGCGGCACGCGCTTTTGGCCTTTGAGCCGCAAGCGCATGGCCAAGCAACTGCTTCCGCTGAACAGCAAGAAGAGCATGATCCAGGAGACGGTCGAGCGACTGCTGCCGCTGGCCAAGGCGAAGCGCTTCTGGGTCATCACCAATGACGACTTGCGCGCTCCGATTGTTCGTCAGCTCAAGAAGCTGAACAAGCAGCAGATCATCGCCGAACCCGTTGGGCGAAACACCGCGCCCGCAATCGGACTGGCGGCCTTCCTGCTGGAAAAGCGCGATCCCAGCGCGGTGATCGGCATGTTTCCATCCGATCACGTAATCGGTAACGAGAAGCGTTTTCGTGACGATATCCGGCGTGCGGCCGAGATCGCAGCGAAAGGACCGAACATCGTCGTGATCGGCATTAAGCCCACGCGCGCTGAAACCGGCTATGGTTACATCGAAGCTGGAAGTGAGTCGCAGAAAGGCGTGTTGCAAGTTCGACGTTTCACCGAAAAGCCGACGGCTAAGGTCGCGGAGGAGTTCGTGAAGGCCGGCAACTTCTTCTGGAACAGCGGCATGTTTGTCTGGGAAGCGCGTACATTGGCCGACGCCTTGCGCGAACACTTGCCCAAGACCGCGCCGCTGCTGGAAGAGATTGCGGCGAGCTACGGCACTCGAAAGTTCGAGAAGACGTTTGCCAAGCTTTATCCCAAGTGCGAAAACATCAGCGTGGACTATGCATTGCTGGAGCCGAGATCGGCGAAGGGTGAAAACAAGTCAGGCATCTATTGCATTCCAGCCGGCTTTGGATGGAACGATCTCGGATCTTGGACAGCGCTGTATGAGCATCGCAATGCCGGCGGCAAAGACAGCGCCAATGTCATCGCAGCCGAGCAGTCCTTCAACCTGAATGCGGAAGGAAACTTCATCCACTGCCGGGCCGACAAGTTCGTTGCCGTGGTTGGGGTGACGGGCCTCGTAGTGGTGGAGACCGACGACGCGCTGCTGATTACCACCCGCGAGCACGCACAGGACGTCGGCAAAGTTGTGAAGTACCTGGACGAGAAGAAACTGAAGCGGCTGGTGTGAAAACAGCAATTAGCAATTAGCAACTAGCAATTAGCTGTCTTGATAAGGTCCGTCCTCGCCGAGGCAGGGGTTCGCAGTACGAGGGACCGATTCCCGCTTGCGGGACGGAAGATGATAGCGTAGCGCTTCAAAAATAAGGAACTTGCAACGGCGCAGCTGAAGCTGCGTGCCTTCAAGATATCAATGGCGACCCAAATTAAATTCGGCACCGATGGATGGCGCGGCGTCATTGCCGACGACTTCACCTTCGACAATGTTCGCCGCGTCGGCAACGCGATGGCGCATTACGTCCACCAACATGAGGACGCCGGCAAAGGTTTGGTTGTGGGCTACGACACGCGCTTCGCTTCTCCGCGAGCGGCAGAGATCATTTCCGAAGTTCTGGCGCAGTCGGGCATAGCGGTGCGTCTTTCCGACGACTACACCCCCACCCCAGCGCTCTCCTACGCGGTGAAGAACCTGGGCGCGGCCGGCGGTGTCATGATCACCTCCAGCCATAATCCGTTTAACTGGAACGGAGTGAAGTACAAGGCCGGCTATGGCGGCTCAGGCACACCGGCAATCATGAAGGCAATTGAGGGAGAACTGGACTCGCCGCGCCTTGAGCGTAACGGCGGCAGCGTGACGGTCACCGATTTCAAGACACCGTACGTCGCAGCCATCAAGAACTTTGTCGATCTGAAGCTGATTGAGAAAGCCGGGTTCAAGTTCGCCATCGACGTGATGTACGGCGCTGGGCGCGGTGTCCTGAAAGACATCTTCGCCGAAAGCGGTATCGATCACCTTGAGATTCGTGGCGAGCTCAACCCGCTGTTCCCCGGCATCAATCCCGAGCCCATCGAGCCGCACATTGCGACGCTGCAGGAGACGGTCGTGCATGCGCATTGCCAGGCTGGTATGGCGACTGACGGCGACGCGGATCGCATCGGTGCGGTCGCCGAAGACGGCAGCTTCGTCGATGCGCACAAGATTTTTTGCGTGATCCTGGAGTGGCTGCTGAAGCGCAAGAAATGGCCGGGCGAGATTGTGCGGGCGTTCAACACCACCCGCATGCTGGACCGCATTGCCGCGAAATACGGGCGCAAGCTGCACGAGTGCGGCATCGGCTTCAAGTACATCTGCGATCTCATGCTGGAACGCGACATCCTCATCGGAGGCGAGGAGTCGGGGGGCATCGGCATTACCCGCCATCTGCCGGAGCGCGACGGCCTTCTGAATTCGCTGTTGCTGGCCAACATCATGGCGGAAGAAGAAAAGCCGCTGGGACAGCTGGTGCGCGATCTCCAAAAGGAG
>Ga0181532_10001169_pt1 | contig 25778 bp, 19 predicted proteins | sample PEATcosm2014_Bin_33_FD_119768 | JGI IMG/M metagenome (GOLD analysis project Ga0181532, IMG submission 119768) | Peatland microbial communities from MTU Mesocosm Facility, Houghton, MI, USA - PEATcosm2014_Bin11_30_metaG | ecosystem: Environmental > Terrestrial > Soil > Wetlands > Peat | place... | reverse complement strand
TTGGAATTCAGCGCATTGAGCGTCGCCTGTCCCGAATACGCCGAAACGCCGCGCAGGCTCGCGTTCTGCGCTTCCCCGCCGGCCACCAGCGCCTGTAAACCGCGCATGTCCATGGTGTAAATCGCGAGGTTAGCACGCACGGCAGCGTTCACCGCCGCGCGCAGCTCCGATTGATTCTCGATGCCGGTGCGGTCCATGCCGCTGGAAAAATAAATCAGCGACTTTTTCTGCTGAACGTGCGCCAGTTTTCCCGCCACCGAGCGCAACGCCTCCAGGCGCCGGTCAGTATTGAAGATGTTGTATTCCGTATCATCGGCGGTGAAGGGCTGACCTGTGTCGGGCGTTCCCTCGGTCGTTCCCGTGGTGCCTTCCTCGAAACCCTGGCCGCTGCCCGAACTGAATCCGTCCAGCTGTTTTTTCAGTAGCGCGTGATCCGTCGTGAAGTCCTGATTCACCAGCAGCAAACTTCCTAATGAAACAATCGACACCAAATCGGCAGGCAGCATTTGCGTGTCGACATAGTGTTCGGCGGACGTGACGGCGTGGTCGATTTCATCCGGTTCCATGGCAGAGAGATCGAAGAACAATACAATCAGGCGCCGGTCTTTGAATTGGGCTGATGCATCTGCCGTGGAAGTCGCCGCACTCGCCGGCCCGGACGCCTCCTCCGGCAGCGGCTTTGCCTGTGCCACATCCAACGCCGGGACGGCATCGACATTCTCCACATCGAAGGAAACAATCTTCTGCGGTTTGTTGTCCTCGAGAATCGTGAAATCTTCCGGTTTCAATTCCGGTAGAAACTTTCCGTTCTTGTCCTTCACCGTTACGTTCACCAGAACGAGATCCGATTCGGCGTGAAACACATAGTCCGATTGCTGCTGCGAAGGCGAGGCAGCGCACAACAGTACAAGCACCAGCAGCACCGTTACCGCTTTATCGGCGAATCGACTTGGAGTCAGAGTCATTTGATTCCTCTCGCGGCGTCCTCCTCAGAAACGAAAGCGCGACGTAATCGTGAGCTGTCGCATCGCCCCCGCCGCCGTAACCCGGCCAAAAGTAGGCGAGCTAAGGTTGGTATCAATCGAGGAGTAGTTCACTATGTTGAAAATGTTGGTGGCCTGCGCCCGGAACTCCAGGACGCGCGCTTCCTTCAGGGGAAAGATTTTCGTGAACGCCATGTCAAATACCTTGCTGCCCGGGCCAATGATGCTGTTGCGGCGCGCATCGCCATAGGTACCCGTGGGCGGCGCAACGTAGGCAGCCGTATTGAACCACTCCGCAATCGAGGGATTCGCCAGACTCACGAATTGGCCAGGAACTAAGTTCGGCCGCAGCGTGCCATTGGTTCCGCTGTTCACGTCATCAACGTTGCCCAGGATTCTCGGCGTAAATGGCAGACCCGAAGCGATTGTCCAATCGCCACTCCATTGCCAGTCGCCGGCAATGGCGCGCCACGGAGTATTTGCGGTGAGCCAGCGCTTGTCGTGGCCAAAGGGCAGCTCATACAAATAATCCGCGGTGAACTTATGGGTCTGGTTGAAGCTGGAAAGCCCGCGTTCCCCTGGCAGATCGAGAGGATTCTGCGCAACATTGGCAGAACCTCCACTCGACGAAGCGCCGCCTCCGGCCGCGCCGGTACCGCCCGCGCCCAGTCCAGGAGTATTCGCCCCAGAGGTTGCTCCCCCGCCGATGGAAGACGCATCATCCAGCGACTTGGAAAACGTGTAGGTGCCGCCGATGGCGAAACCTGCCGCCAAGCGTTTGCGCACTCGCACCGAACCCGCGTTGGCCTCCTGATCCGCCACTGAATTTTCGTAGGTAAAGGCTTCAACGCCCGGAATGAGAATTCCGGTTGGGGTTCGGTTGGGCGCTTCTAGAATGTCGAGATCCGTTCCTTTGGTCCCCGTGTAGTCAAGATTCAGCAGCAGGGTGGGGCGAATCTGCTGTTGAATGTCGAAATTGCGTATCTGCACATAGCCCAGTCTGTAATTTGGATTCACCGCATAATTATTGGTGATGGTGCCGGGAGTCGGCTCCGGAAATCCGCTTTGCAGGGTTAGTTCTCCAGCAGCGCTCTGGACGTTTGTCGCCGCGGTGGCGAACGGAGGCTGCAAGGCGAGTTGCTGTGCGATGCCCTGATAGGCGCCGGTGTTGTAGTTGATGCCATATCCGCCGCGCACCACCGTATTGGGGAGCGGCTTCCACGCGAAGCCGATCCGCGGCGCAAAGTTGTTGCGGTCCGGGCGCACCAGGCTGTCCGGCAGGCCACCGTACCCGGGCTGAACCGGGGTCACGATCAGTGGCGGTGTCTGCGTCAGCACGCCGGGAGAAAGCTCGAGGTTCACAATGCGATTATTGATTTCCGTCAGCGGCGAAACATACTCGTAGCGCACTCCGAGATTGAGCGTTAGATTTGCGCGCATCTTCCACTCATCTTGCGCATACAAATCCCAGTAATTGCCGCGGAAGTACTCGCTTTGTCCAAACTGCACGGAAGTTTGCTGTGACAGTCCGAGCAGAAAGTCCGCAAAATCGTATCCCGTCCCCGCCACCTGCTTTCCGCTGATGAACTGCGCGGTATTGGTGCCGGTGAACACAAACGAACCGCGCGGATTGCTGTCCGTTTCCGTATTCACTTGCACGCGCCGGAAATCTCCGCCCCAACGCCAGGTGTGCTTGCCGTGATTCCAAACTACATTGTCCGAGAAAGTGTAGGTCTGTGGTCGCGTGAGCGAAGGAGCCGTGTCCTGGAGACTGGTGATGTCGGCAAAAGAAAGATTCGGGAGCCCCCAGTCGAAAGGATTCGTCGAAACTCCCGTGATTCCCAGGTTGCCGGTAATGTTGGTATTGAAAGCGTACAGATTCTGCGTGCGTGTCCGGTTGCGGTTAAAGTCGGCGCGAACAATGTTGGTCAGCTTTCCGATGCTGCGCGTGTAAGAAACCGGGATGTCAAAGCTGCGGACGGTTGTACTGCCGCCGACGCTGGGGAACGGATTCGTTAGCGTAGTCGTAGATTGGTGGTAGTGGAAGCCAATCTGCAAGCTGTTGCGCGGAGCGTTGCGGCCTCCGCCCCCGCCCCGGCGTCCGCCCGCGGGCGCTGCGCCAAAGCTGTGGTTCACACGAATGTTCAAGTCGTCGCTGTCGCTCGTGGCGGAAGTCACGTAGTGGAAGTTCTGGTAGCTGCCGGGCAAGTTCGGCATCGGAATATAGTTCAACAATCCCAGCGCCGCCGAGTTGATTTGTGGAATCTGGTTGCCGGGGAAGGGAGTGTTTGTCAGGGGATTGAAAATCTCTATCGGTTGCCCGCCCACGGCTCCCGAACTACAAATTGCCTGGGTCTGGGAAAAGCACCCATTTCGTTCCAGCAGCGTAGGCACCGTCGAAAACTGATCAAAAGGATTTTCCCCATGCTTGCCGTTGAAGTTGATGAAGTAAAAAGTCTTGGTCCCGCCGTGGTAGATATGGGGAATGTTCAGCGGTCCTCCCACGGAACCGCCGAAACTATTCTGCAAATACGCAGGCTTTTCCGTAGGCTGGCCGGTAAGCGCAAAGGGCGAGGCATTGAGCGCCGAATCGCCGACGCCGTAATATAACGATCCATGGGGGCGATTGATGTCAAAACCGCGCCGGCCAAAACCGCCGCCACCAAATCCGCCCCCGCCGCCGCGACCACCGCCCGCACCTCCAAACCCGCCCCCGCCGCCGAATCCTCCTCCTTGTTGGCGAGCGTCGTTAAAGCGCTGCTGCATTTGGTCGGGGCTCATGGTATTGAACGAATCGGAAGTGTTCCCCGAAACTGCCACGGATTCCGTGGCACTGCCCGGCGCAATCCCCGGAACCGGCATACCGGAAGGCACAACGTCGTTCATTGAACTGCCCGCCGACCCGCCCGCCGACCCACCGGCCCCGTCCTGTCCCGCTTCACTCTGAAACACGGAAAGACTCTGAAAGCCACGTCCGCCGACATTGGCCCGCCGCTGCTGCTGATCTTTATTGTTGTTGTTGTCGTTGCGTGCCTCGCGAGCCCGCGATAGCAACATCAGCTCAAAATTCGCCTGCACGTCCGCATGGGTTGCGTCCAACACCACTTCCTGCGCGCCCGCGGCAAATACCGCCATCTGCACCCGCACGGTATAGTGCCCATCGGCGGAAATCCGCAACCAGTAACTGCCGTCCACATCCGTCGAGGTATTGACTTGTTCCTTGGTGGCCGCATTCACCGCGGAAACTCCAGCCCCGGGAATCGGCATATTTCCCGACTTCACTACGCCGTGAATGGTTCGCCCTGCAGCCGCGGGCGCAGCCGCTTGCCCCCGCAACAGTTGCGGATGAAACAAAACAGCGTGAAACAAGAAGACGAACGGAAAGACGAACTCCGGGCGCAGTCTGCCCGTGACCACCAGAAAGCGAGGACCGAAATTCCTCATAGCGTCGCGCAGATATTCGATGCTGGCTTGCTCGAATCATACCGCCGTCAATTGCCCTGAAACGTAGAGTTTTGTGAGTCTATCGGTGCATTGCAAGGTTCACGCAGGCGAGAGATCAGACTTTCCGCCCGCCCCCTCAAAATACTCTTCGATCTCTTCCAGGGTTTTCCCTTTGGTTTCCGGCAGAAAGACCGCGGCCGTGATGAAGTAGATTAGCGTGCACCCGGCAAACCCAAAAAACATGGCCGAGTAGCCATGCTTGCCGACAGTCGGCAGAAATACGGCGGCGATGGTCGTCGAAACCGCCTGGTTAATCAGTAGCGCAATGCTCATGCCGTTGGATCGAATCCGCGTCGGCATCAACTCCGAAAGTGCCAGCCATACGCACACGCCTGGACCAATCGCGAAAAACGCCATGAACACGAAAAGCGTGATGGCCACCAGCATTCCGTTGTGCGAGCTGGGCAGCGGAGTGATCAGCGCATTGTCGATTCTCAGCGGAGCCTGCCGCGCGGCATCGAGATTGCCGAAGGGATTCGAAAAGAACGCCACCACTTTGTTAGCGGGCACACAGCCTTCGCGCGTGATTTCGATCGGGGTGGCGGCCGTGTCGTCGGAGCGAGCGGCCTTGGTCGCGGCGCGAAAATCCCCGTACGAATAGATGACGACTAAAGAAGTAGGACCGTTTCCGATGTTGTGGGCAGCGTCCCCAGCCGGGATCAGCAGCGTCTCAGCCAGTTTCTGGTCATAGGTAAGCGCGATCTTCTGATCCGCCGTGACCATGGACTGAACCGCGCCTCTCGAATCCACCCGCAGGCTCTCCGTCCGTCGAAAGAGCAAGCCGGTGCAAACCAGCGACAGAATAATTCCGGCCGTACCCACCGACAGCAGGAACTTGCGTCCCTTGCGGTCCACCAGCAGCACGCTGGCAATCGTCGTCAGAAAATTAATGATCGTAAAAATAACGTAGCCCCAATGCGCCTGCAGATCCGAGAGCCCGCTCTGCATCAGGATGTTCGTGTTATAGCCGATGATAGAGTTGATACCCGTGGCCTGGTTGCAAGCAAGAATGACACAGGCCAATACAAACGGAACCACGTATTTCCGGCGGAACAGCGACTCCTTAATCTTGGCGCTGGTGGAACTCTTCGCCTTCTCAGCCGCCGTCACTTGCTCCATTTCCGCGATCTCGACATCCGCTTGCTGCTCGGTGCGCGAGCGCAGCAGCGCGGCGTAGGCGGTATCCCGCTTGCCCCGCAGAAACAGCCAGCGCGGCGACTCCGACACCATGAATCCGCCGATCACAAACAAAATGCCGGGAGGCAGCGAAACCCAGAAGATGCTGCGCCAGGCCGTGTCTTTGAAAGCAAAGAGTCGCGCCGCATCGCCCAGCTTCGCCACTTCTTCAACGCGAAAACTGAAGTACATGCCGACAAATGCCGCCGTCACGATTCCAAGCGTCAGCAGCCATTGGAAGATGCCCGTCCCCTTGCCACGGTTCGTAGCCGACAAACACTCCGCCAGATACAGCGGGACCACCACCCCGATCAGGCCAGCGCTGATGCCCTGCAAGAGGCGACCAAGCACCAGCGACTCATAGCCATGCGAAAGCGCAATGATGGGAATGCTACAGACAAACAGCAGTCCGCTGAGAATCATCAGAGGCTTGCGTCCCATCCAGTCCGCCAGCACACCCGCAAACAGGGTTGAGATCACGCTGCCAAGCAACACGGCAGCAACGACGATGGAAAGTTGGCCTGCGTTCAACCCAGATGTTGCCTCTAGATATGGCAAAGCCCCCGCAATGATGCCCACATCCACGCCGTACAGTAATCCGCCCAATCCCGCGACCAGCAGGAGGAAGCGGTTATAGCCAGCTTTTGAATCGCTCATCACAGTGGCAGTCCTTTCGCCGTTACGAACCTATGATCAAATCGACTCTCGACAGCATAGAGGGGTATGGCTTCGGCCGTGTCATTGGAAACCCGCTTCAGCCGCCGAGCGTGCGTATTGATAGTATCGCCCGCCGTCTTGGGTCCGTGAAAGTTTTACGCTCGGCGCGTTCGAGATGCCTCAAGGTAGGCAATCCCCATCAGGCGGAGAGTAGAGTGTCGGATTTGATTTTGGATGGCGCAGCGGTTTACCGCTGCGACTATCGGCTCGCACTAAGTTCCTTGCAAACCGAAATTCTGCCTAGTCACTATTGTCCGAAAGGGCAGGAAGGGACGAATCTTGAGATCGCGACGCAGCTCCAAGCGGGAGCCGAACCTAAATGCATCTCTTATGCATCCGCTCCAGGCAACGGCGTCAGCGGCTCAATCTCAATGACGTGCAGTCCGCACTCAGTCTTGGCCATGCCCGGCCAGCGTCCCGCCCTGGGATCTTCCCCCGGCCGGATGGCCCGTGTGCAATGTGTGCAGCCGATGCTCGGATAATTCCGATCATGGAGTGCGTTGTAAGGCACGCCGTGTTCGTGGAGATAGCGCCACACTTGTTTCGAACTCCAGTCGGCGATCGGATTCACCTTCACCAAGCCGAATTTCGCGTCCCATTCGATTTTGTGGGCGCCCTGCCGAAACGAAGTCTGGTCGCGGCGAATGCTCGTGATCCAAGCCGCCAATTCACTCAGCTTGCGGCGCAGCGGCTCGACCTTCCGCAGGTTGCAGCACTGGTCGGGATCGCGTGCCCAGAGCGTCGTACCATGAACCCGCTCCTGTTCTTCGGGCGAGAGCAGCGAAAAAACTCTCTCAATTTTGATTTCGTATTTTTGCTCGATTCTATCGATCAGGATGTACGTCTCGGGAAACAGGAATTCTGTATCAATCGTGAACAGGCGGAAATCCTTGCGCACCCGCGAAGCCATATCAATAAGCACCATGCCTTCGGCCCCAAACGCCGACGAGATAGCCACTTCATTGCCAAAGCTCTCAAACGCCCAAGCCAGCACACGCTGCGGACTCCAACTCTCTGCGGCCAACTGTACTTCTGCGATCTGGTTTTTCACGCCATTGGCCCCTTATCTGTTCCCATGCGCGGCGCCTGCGAGAGAAACTTTTCGAAAAGTAACGCGGGAAGCAAACTGTCCTTGCCCGTCGACGCCGGCACCACAAATTCGTCCACCATCGCTGCAGGCTCGACTAACTTCACCACCTCACCGACAACCAGCAGGGTGGGCGCAGCGAGTTGCGGCGCGCGATGCAGATCAAGCACGGTTGTGCGGTGGGTTCGCTGATACCTGGTGGTAGCGCGCGAGATAACAACACAAGGTGTCTCGCCGGCCAGCCCAGCCGCAGCCAGCCTTTTGGCGATTTCCGAATAGTTCTGCCCCGGCATATAAATCACCAGAGTCGCTCCACTCGCGACAAACTTGCTCCAATCGGCATCTTTCTTGGGAGAGTCTTTCCCGGAAGCGCGATTTTCGCGAGCCCGATGGGCAGTAATGAGGACGAGCGCGTCAGACGCTCGACGATGCGTCAGAGGGATCTCGGCCGCAGCCGCCGCACCCAGAGCCGAGGTCACGCCCGGAACGATCTCAAAAGGAATGTTATTCGCGCGCAGGGATTCGATCTCTTCCCCGGCGCGTCCGAAGATCAGGGGGTCGCCACCCTTCAGCCGGACAACGCGCAGTCCCGAGGCCGCCAGCGCGATCATCAGACCATTGATTTCCCCCTGCAGGATTCTCTTTTTTCCGCAGCGCTTGCCGACGTTGTGAATCTGGGCGGTCGACGGAATCAGTTTCAGTATCTCCGACGTGACCAGATCGTCGTGCAACACGGCGTCCGCGGTTCGCAACAGGCGAAGCGCCTTCACGGTCAGCAACTCCGGATCTCCCGGCCCTGCGCCCACCAGATAAACTTTTCCCTTCATTGCTCTCTCACCTTTCGCGATCAACTTTTTGTGCTCAACTCTGGAACTCTGGCCAGCGCTGCTTCGAACGCTTCCCTGCTCGCTAATGAGTGCAGTAACTCCCACTTGGTCTCCTTATCGAGATCGCTAGCCAGAATGAGGCGTCTCGTCTCGCCGAGCTGTTCAACCCACTCTGCGTATCCGGGTGCGAACTGCCGTTCCAGTTGTTGCCGAATCTTCTGCGCCAGCGATGGACTCTGGCCGGCGGTTGAAATCGCGATCTGCAGGTCGCCGCGCCGCACCACGGCGGGGTAAAAGAAATCGCAACACTCCGGAACATCCACCACGTTGCACAGCACTCCGCGCCGCTGCGCCTCGTGATAAATGAGTTTGTTCAGACTCTCGGAAGCGGTTGCCACGACTGCGAGAAACTTGCCGTCGAGGTCATTCTCGGAGAAGGCGCGCAGTTCCAGTTCGATCTTCCCTGCGTCAGCCCATTCACGGACTTGAAGGCTCGCCGCAGTCGCTACCACGTGGATGCCGGCGCCCGTATCGATGAGCCCGCCGATCTTGGGCTCGCCGACTTTTCCCGCGCCGACGACAAGGCACTGCTTCCCTGCCAGCTTCATAAACATTGGGAAGAGATTAGTCACCGTCTCCTCCGGCTGCATGCGCTAGCTTTCCGGCTCTCGTGGTAGGAACACTGACAATGCTCGGCGGCAAATCGCGGGCGACAGCATCCACCGGTGCACCCGCCAGAAATTCGCGCAGCTCCGTGTCGGTGTGCCGGACAAAGAACTGCCGCAAGTTCTCGCCTTCCTTACGCTCGGTTAGATATTGCCGGAGCAATCTCTCGATCGCATCTGGAACCTCAGTCGCCGGGCAACGATATCCCACCGGCCGGGCGGTCGCCTGATGGAGGCCGAGCGCTCCGCCAATGCAGAAGTAATAGGCATCGACGAGCCGGCCATCGACTTTCATCTTCTTGCCGTCGATGCCGATGTCGGCGATCCAATGCTGTCCGCAACTGTTCGGGCATCCGGTGACGTGCAGTTTCAAGTGCTGATCGAAGCCGGGCAGGCGTTCTTCCAGTTCTTCTACTAGCCAGCGGGAAAAGCTCTTCGTCTCCGTAATTGCCAGCTTGCAGAATTCCGTGCCGCTGCAGGCGATGGTGCCGCGATAGAACGCCGAACCGCCCACGCGCAATCCAATGCCATCCAATTCCTTGGCTAAAGCCTCGGCGTTACGCTGGGGAACATTCACAATCAGCAGGTTCTGCATGTTGGTCGCGCGCAGTTCGCCGGATGCAAAGCGATCGGCCAGATCGGCGGCAGCCTGCATGTGCTCGGCGGTAATTCGCCCGCGGAGCACTGCGGCTCCCACGTAGCAGTATCCCGGCTGCTTCTGCGGATGAATGCCCACATGGTCGCGATAAACATCTGCCGGCGGAGATTCCTCGACCGCGGGATCGAATTCAAATCCGATCCGCCGTTGCAGTTCGTCAAGAAAGCGCTCCGCCGTCCATCCCTGCCGCAGGAAGAGAAACTTCAGCCGCGCTCGCTCGCGATGCTCGCGCAGCACGTCGGAGTCGCGAAATAATTCGGCAATTCCTTTAACGGTGGGAAGCACTTGGTGCCAACGGACGAACGCGTTCAAGCGCGCTCCCAGGTAAGGTTCGGTGGAGAGGCCGCCCGCAACTCGCAGGGAAAAGCCCACCTCGGGCGTCCCACTCAGCACGCGAGTCGCCGCCGTCAAGCCAACATCGTTGATCTCCGGATACGGGCACCACACGCGGCATCCCGTGATCGAGATCTTGAATTTGCGAGGCAGGTTATAGAAGTCGGCATTTCCCGAAAGCATCCGCGAGGCTTCTAGCGCCAGAGGCGAAGCATCGCAAATCTCGTCCGCATCCACTCCCGCGACGGGACAACCGGTGACATTTCGCGTGACATCGCCACAGGCGCTGGTCGTGTTCAATCCCACACGCGCGAGGGCTTCGAGCAACTCTGGAAGCGCCTCGATCGTGACCCAGTGCAGCTGAATGTTCTGGCGCACGGTGATGTCGGCAATTCCGTGAGCGTAGCGGCGGGTGAGTTCGGCAATGGTTCGCAGCTGTTCGGAACCGAGCAGACCATTCGGGATCCGGATTCTCACCATGAAGCATTGCAGCGCCCGGCCTTCCCCGCCCTGGCCCCCGGTTACGCCCGCGCCATCGCCCTGGGTGTAGACACCCCACCAGCGAAAATATGTCCCCAGCCACTCCGGCGGAACGGACTGGAACCCCTCGCGCGCAAAGCGTCGAATCTCCTCCAGGCCTTCCCATGGATTCTTGGAGCGCTTGAGGCGCTCGACTCTTTGTGCCTTGGTTTCTGCCGCCTTGATTGTCATCGCCTGTTGTCCCCCACCTGTTTGTCCCCAAAAAGCAAAAACCCACCGCCAGGATGATCTGGCGGTGGGTTATAAGTGCCGTTTTATTTAAACTAATTCCTTAGGTCGGCAGCCTCCCCGCGCCAGCGCACACGAGTGCACAACAACAGCAACAACAAGCGCACATGCACATCGCGGAAAGATTCTGTCCCAACATACTCTGCATTCTAGGTTGAAAGACTTCTGGTGGTCAACAAACTTCGGTACTCCTATGGATCAATATTTTCGATTTCACCAATCGTAAATTTCGCGCGACCAAGCAGGACTCAGTGCGGGTATCCATCGGGATGGGTGCGATGCCATTGCCACGCGCTTTCCACAATGGTCTTCAGGTCGGGGAATCGTGGCTGCCAGCCCAGTTCGCGCCGAATTTTTTCGGAGCTGGCAACTAGCACCGCTGGATCGCCTGCGCGGCGCGGCGACTCGATCACGGGAATCGGATGGCCGGTCACTTCACGCGCCACCTCGACCACTTGGCGGACACTAAAACCGTGCCCGCTGCCCAAGTTGTAGATCAATGGGTTGCGCGGCCCATTTTCCAGCGCATCGAGCGCCAGCCTGTGCGCACTCGCCAGATCGCTGACGTGCACGTAATCGCGGACACAGGTGCCATCCGGCGTGGCGTAATCGGTGCCGAAAATGTTCACCTGCTCGGCGCGGCCGAGAGCGACCTCGAGAATCCGTGGAATCAGGTGCGTCTCCGGTTGGTGCGCTTCGCCCCGGTCAGGACGGGACGCGCCGGCAGCATTGAAATAGCGCAGGCTGGCATAATGCAGGCCGTGAATCTGATGGAACCAGGCGAGCATTCGTTCCACCAGCAACTTCGATTCGCCGTAGGCATTGGTCGGATGGACGGGATCGTCTTCCTCGATCGGAGTGCGCTCGGGATTGCCGAACAGCGCGGCGGTCGAAGAGAAGACGAAGCGCTTTACCCCAGCGGCCAACATGGCTTCGATGAGGGTCAGTGTATTCGCGGTGTTGTTGCGGAAGAATTTCTCTGGGGCCTTCATCGACTCGCCCGCTTCGATCAGCGCCGCAAAATGCATAACGGCATCAATCTCGCGGGAGCGAAGCAACTGGTCAAGCGAAGCGCGATCCGCCAAGTCGCCCACGACCAACTCGGCATTCTTCGGCACTGCCTGGCGATGTCCGCGGCTCAGGTTATCGAAGACGACAACCTGATGCCCTGCCTGCAATAGCTCGTCGGCCACCACGCTGCCGATGTAGCCCGCTCCCCCTGTAACCAGAACCCTCATTCGGGACGTTGTCTTGTTCTTAGCTCGTCTTGTTTACCTTAGTGGGAGACAGCCGCGAACAGCGGCGAGTGCATCAATGACTGGAACTTCTGGTCGTCGCTCTTGAAGTGCAGCACCACATTCGAGCTGTCGGAATCGACGGTGGTAGCGTCAATAGCAGTCTTTTCGATGGGGCTAGCGCCCATCTTCTTGTAAAGCATGCCGGCTTTGACGATGGTAGAAAGCGTCGTTGCCGTCGTCGAATCGGCGGTGAGAACGGTGAGATCGAAATTCACCCCGCTCTGGAAATTCATGGTATAGCTGGACGCCAGAATGCGCTTCTTGAGCGTATCGTAGTCGGCAATCTTCGCGGCATCGCCCAATGCCGAGAACATGATGGCCTGGGTTCCCTTCTGGTCGAGGACGCTCCACACGGTCGAACCATCAACAGCGGACATCTGGTCGGACATCACCTGATTAGTATCAATCGAAGATCGCTTGCCGTCTCTGGTATCGAGCGCGCTGTGTAACGACGCCGGAGTGCCGAAGGCCAGCGTGTTGTCGTCGGTGAAGGTCATCACCAGGCCGTTATCCATCGGGTAAATGCTGGCGGTACCGTACTTCACGGCCGTGATCTTCTTAAGTTTGAGTTTCTTGATAACCTTCTTGGCGGAGAACGAACCCTGCGCCACATAGACGGTTTCAATGCCCTTCTTCTCCGTGCGGAAGGAGGCGACATTGAGCTGGTCGAGATCGTTCTCGACGTCAATGCCGATGCCTTTGAGCGAGGTCTCGGTTTCCTTGATGTTGTCGGGCATCACCTGTTGCTTGAGCGCCTGCGCCGTGGGCGAATCCTTGAGCGCCCGGTAGTCGACGCCGAACAGTTGCTGGATTTCAGAAGGCACCAGGGCACGGGCCGACGATGCGATCGGCATGGCGTAACCCGCAGTTGCGACCAGAAGCAAAACCGCAAAACGCAAATTCTTCATAGAATTCCTCAAAACGAAGTCCTCAGAGTGGGGTCTGCCAGTTTTAGATGCAATACGCAAACCGCGCGTTCTGGATCTTTGGCAGACTATAAACTGCTGTCATTTTATTTTAGTCCCTAATGCACATCGAGGGAACCGTAACTAAGGTGCGTCCCCTCCGTGTGGTTTTGGAACGTTCGAATCGCGGGAGTTTGCGTGGAAAACGGATGACGTGGAAATCGGATGACTCGCAGTGGGACCCGTGAGCGCGCCAGCTTTTTCTTTTTCCCCAAAGGACTTAATAGTCAAAACATTACGGGATAAGGACTTACCGTTGTCGAAGAACGCTGAAATAGCCTTGGGGCAGCCGGAGGCCGTCTTGGGAGACGACCCCGCGATTTATTGGGCCTCTTCAATAATCGGCAAATTCGAAGCGATCTGCAGGTCTACCAGCAACTGGATCTGGTTCTCCACCTGGAAGAATCGAACCACCAGAACAGTCGGGAGCGATTTCTTCATGAGCTCGTAATATTTCTTTTTGAGTGCCAACCTCTGATCGTCCAACGCCATGACCCTTTGGGCAAGCTGATCCGCTTTCTCGTTGCTCATGCTCAGAAAGTTCTGGGCGTAGTCCTGCACAATCGCCAACTTCTCGTCCCCGAGCTTAGTCTGTTCGGCACTGTAGTCGCGGTAGATGGGCCAGAAAGCGGCTGCTTGCTGATCATTCAACTGCATGGTTTCCTTGATGATCTGCTCCCTCGCGGCTTTCAGGTCTGAGCGCAGAAGCCGAACATAAGCCTGATTGTTCAGTTCCTTACTTTCGGCTGGGTCCTCGACCTTTTTTTCCTGGGCCCAAAGGCCAGTCCCTACCGTCAGAGCCAAAACCGCGACCGTCAACCGAATTCTCATGGAACCCTCCAAGATTTCTTCCTTTTTTTCAGGTGAGTCTCTGTGTGTCTTCAAGGCATGACCGGAAGCTGTACCGGTTGCTGCAACGTGAATTGCAACTGGGTTTCACTGGGAATCTGCACCTGGTCACCTTTCTGTACGCCGGAGGCTACAGCGCCCGAAACCGCACCAATCGCGGCACCCATACCTGCGTTCCCGGCGATGGCGCCGATGGCTGCGCCCAGCCCAGCTCCTCCAAGAAGCCTTTTCGCAGAACGTTTGCCGGAGCTCTTGCCTTGGGAATCAAAAACATCGGTCATGATCGGAATGGCGTTTCCGTTGATTACGATTTGTGTCAGCTGAAGTTTCAGTTGCGACGTGCCCTTAGCACGTCCGGCTGAGTTGGCCTCGACCACTTGGCCGTAGACCGTTGTACCCGCATATGCGATCAAATAGCCATTGGCGGCAAGATTGACAGACAAGGTAGCCGAGAATAGCTGGCCGGTGTAGGCCGTGCTTGTATCCAAGCCGTCAACCATGCGGACCAGAAGCACTGTTCCCGCCGGAACCCAAACCTGTTGCAGCGCCGGAGGAGGAGGTGGTGGCGGTGGAGTGGGGACAGGACCAAAAGCGAGAGATTCGACGTCCTTCGAAGAATAGAGCCGGCTTGTTCCATCCGGGCCAATGAACTGGATTCCCGACGAGCTTCGACCGAGAAAAGTGCCGGTAATGACCTGGCCATCCTTCAATTGAAGCGTGTCGGCAAATGCCGCACATGCCAAACCAATGCCGATTACGCAGAACAGCAACGCCTTCGATTTCATGAGTCCTCTCGGACCGTCCGCGTCAGTGCGCACACAGTCCAGCCGCTTGGATCCGCTGCGCGGAAGCACCAGCCCGCTCCTTTGTTTAGCACCTGGAGAGAACACGAACTACTGACAAAACTTACAGTCCACTCCCCACCATAAGCGAGACGCGAGGTGGACTGCTACGCCTCCCGCAAATCCGCGAGGGCCGAGGCAATCGCGGCGACGGCTTCGGCTCTCATGCTGCTTCAGGGGAGGTTGGGCACCCAGACGCCAAGAGCATGCGAGGCTGGGGTGACATTGGCGGCAGTTTTTGACTTTTCGGCCGAGGCGTTCGCTGAAGATTTTCTGACCACGGTTACACCTTCAGAGCTAGCGCTCTCTTCCGTGTCTCTGCAACAAAACCCTCGTCCTTCATCGAACCCAGGTTGATCTCGACGTTGGCGAGCGCGCCTTCGAGGGCGGCCTTGGCTAGAGCGATTGCAGTCGTCAGGTCGGATTTCATGTTCGGGTTGGTGACTGGCTTCAACTTGGTTGCGATCTCGGCCACCTCGACTACTTTTTCGGCGACACTCAGGGGGATGCTGGTTGCTTGTTTGAGAGCGGCGCTGATCGCGGCATCTCCATCGGACGATTCTTTCGCTGCCTTGTAGGCCTTCATGACCACGTTGTAGGACTCGGCGTCGGCGTCGATCGCGGACTTGAGTTCCTCGCGAAGCAGGCTGAGGCGGGCGATCGCTTCGCTGAGTTGGCTTTCGTACTGCAGATAGGCTTTCTTGCCTCGCGACATTGAGGCGACCATGTTGGCGAGTCCGGCGGCCATGGCTCCGCTGGCGGCAGCAGCGCTGCCTCCTCCGGGAGTGGCGGTGGGAGCGGCTAGTTGTTCGATGAAGGGCTCGACTCCGGCGCGCAGACCTCCTACGGCCATCTTGCCGCCCATCACTGCGGCCAGGCGGTTTTCGAGGATCAACGAGGAATCGAAATTCTCGACTTGCAGAAACCATTCCGCGGCCTGCTCTAAAGCCCGCTTCGGAATCAGGCCAACGATCTCGCTTGAGACGGGGATTACGCCGTAGCGCGCGGCTTCGCGTTTCACGTATTCGAAAACCCGGTGGATGGGAGTCTGCTCGAAGTCGGTCAGGTTCATCGAAACCTGAGCCAGGCCACGGACCAAGAAGCCCGCGCCTTTGACGAAGCGCAGGCCTCCACTGGAAAAGCGGACAGCTTTCGCGATTTTCTTGGCGGTGTCGACGTCAGGCGTATTCAGGAAGACGTTGTAGGCAACCAGGAATTTGCGCGCGCCAACGACGGTGGCGCCGGCGGTGGGGTGCACTCGGGGCTCCCCGAAATCAGGCTTGCGCGCGGGGTTGGTGGCAATATCGGCACGCACGCCTTCGAACTGACCACGGCGAATATTCTCCAGGTTCTGCCTTTCGGGCGTGGTTGCGGCGGCTTCATAAAGATAGACCGGAATCTGAAAGCGTTTTGCGATCTCGGCTCCGACGTGGCGCGCCATGGCGACGCAGTCTTCTATGGTGACGCCTTCGATCGGGATGAAGGGCACAACGTCGGCTGCGCCCATGCGCGGGTGCGCGCCTTGATGCTTCGTAAGATCGATCAGTTCGGCGGCTTTCCCTACCCCGCGAATCGCAGCTTCCTGAATGGCATCGCGCTCGCCGACCAGAGTGATCACGCAGCGGTTGTGGTCGGAGTCCATCTCCCGGTCGAGGAGATAGACGCCGGAGATTTTCATGGCTTCAATAATGGCATCAACTTTGGCCGGGTCGCGGCCTTCGGAAAAATTTGGAACACATTCGACAAGAGTGCTGGGCATACGCGAGAAGGATAACGGGCGGTGGTCGGATGAGGCAACTGCCTGGATTTGACAGGGCACGAGTGCAGCAGGCAGACTGCAAAGCTAAAGGATGCGTCATGTTACGTCGATCTCCAGCATTCATGTTGCTTGTGTCGTCCTCTCTGGCGGCAATTGTCCCGCCGCTTCCGGCTCAGTCTCAGGCTGCTTCTGCGCCGAAAGAGCGTCACTTCAATTTCCACTACGCATTCACGGTGAAAAATGTCGGCCCCGGCGAACGCGTGCGCATCTGGATTCCACTGGCGCACTCCGATCGCTTCCAGGATGTGAACGTCACTTCCAAAGGCGGCGACCTGCCGCTGAAGCAGGTTCACCAGCCGGAATATCGGAACGAAGTTCTTTACGGCGAAACGTCGAAAGCAGACAAGAGCGAGTACAAGTTCTCCGTGGACTACGACGTGGTGCGGAGAGAGCACGTCGTGCTGGTAAATGGAAAACCACTCACCGACGCGAAATCTGCGCCCGTGCCGCGCGTTGAGTTGGCGCGATCTCTAGAAGCGGACCGACTGGTGCCGGTGACGGGAGTTCCGGCGCAATTGGCGGCGCAGGAAACGAAAGGCGCGACCACGCAGCTCGAAAAAGCACACGACATTTACGAATATGTTTTTCGCACCATGAAGTACGACAAAAGCGGCGAGGGCTGGGGACATGGCGACACGCTCTGGGCCTGCGATTCGAAACATGGCAACTGCACCGATTTTCATTCGGTTTTTATTTCGATGGCACGGTCCGAGAAGATTCCCGCGCGCTTTGAGATCGGATTCCCGCTTCCGGCCGACAAACACTCCGCCGAGATTCCCGGCTACCACTGCTGGGCGGAGTTCTATCTGGATTCGACCGGCTGGGTGCCGGTGGACATTTCGGAGGCGTGGAAGCATCAGGAAAAACACGATTACTTTTTCGGCGCGCACGATGTCAACCGGATGCAGTTCACCGAAGGACGCGACCTACGGCTTGCGCCCGCGCAGGACGCAGCTCCGCTGAATTATTTTGTTTATCCGTATGTGGAGATCGGCGGCAAAGAATATCCGAATGTTTCGATCGCGTTCTCGTTTGAGGATGTCGACTCCTCGCCAACGAAAGTTGGCGCTTCGCGGTAGAAAAAGATTAAAGATTGTGGTGTTTCGGGAACTTTGGGGAGTGCTAGAATCCGGATTCGCAGTTGCAGCAGCCAGAGCTGCAACCGCTGGGGGGACACATGCCGAAATATGTGATCGAGCGCGAGATTCCAAACGCCGGCAAATTGACTCCGCAGGAACTTCAAGGCATTTCGCAAAAGTCCTGCGGCGTTTTGCAAAAGCTTGGTCCACAGGTTCAGTGGGTTGAAAGTTTCGTCACCGACGACAAGGTCTACTGCGTGTATATCGCACCGAACGAAGAGATGATCCGCGAACACGCTCGCCAGGGCGGGTTTCCGGCCAATCGAATCTCCGCCATCCGTTCGGTCATCGGTCCGACCACTGCGGAAGGTTGATCTCTGACCACCGACAGACCAAGGATCGGCGTGTTTGACTCAGGCGTTGGCGGCCTCACGGTTCTCAGGGCGCTCATCGAGCAAATCCCGGAGGCCAGCTATCTCTATTTTGGCGACACGGCGCGCCTTCCGTATGGATCGAAATCAGCGGCCACGGTGGCGCATTACGCGGTCGGGGCAGTGCACTATTTACAGGATCAGGGAGCGGAGCTGCTGGTGATCGCCTGCAACACGGCGACAGCGCTGGCGCTCGACGAGATCAAGGCAGCAGCCCACGTTGAAGTGATCGGCGTCGTTGAACCCGGAGCGGACGCCGCCGCGGCGGCTAGCCACAAACGGAGGGTGGTCGTCATCGGCACCGAGGCAACCATCAGTAGCCACGCCTACCTGCGCGCGCTCGAGGCCCGCAGAGTCGCGGTTCGCGAGAAGGCTTGTCCTCTGTTTGTGCCGCTGGTCGAAGAGGGTTGGGTGGAACATCCGGTGACCGAGCAGGTGGCTCGGATTTATTTGGCGGAAGCTTTTTCGGACGATGCGAACGATGTAGAAGGCGCCTGCGATGCCGACGTGCTCGTGCTCGGCTGCACCCACTACCCGCTGATCAAGCCGCTGTTGCGGCGAGTGGCGCCGGAGCACATCGCGATCGTGGACTCGGCCGAATCAACTGCGCAGGCAGTGGCGCGTCAACTGGGACACCCGGTGAAGATTGCGCTGCCATCTTCATCCGAGAACGAGCTTAGAGGCGTTCGGCTCAAGTTTTTTGCGACGGATTCGGCGGAGAAATTCAGCAAGATGGGAACGCGATTCCTGGGGCTTCCGGTCGAAGATGCGGTACACGTGGATTTGAAGGAGTAGTTCGAAACTCGTTTGTCATAGAAGAACGTGCGTGGACGCTCGTCGCTCCACTTGAAAACAAAAACGGCCGCTTGCTCGGCCGTCCTGTGGGCTCCCAAATTCTCCCGGCAAATCCGGCTTCAGTACAAGCGGAAAGTGACTTCGACGCTGATCTGCGCCGACACCGGTTTGCCATCTTTCATCGCCGGCTCGAAGCGCCAAGTCTTTACCGCTTCGACGGCTTTTTCATCCAGACCCAATCCTAAAGTACGGTGCACCTGGATATCGCGCGGCCTGCCATCTGGACCGACCACGAGCCAGACCACGCAGACGCCTTGATACTTGGCCTTGCGGGCTTCCTCGGAGAATTCAGGCTCCGGCGTATAAATCGCTTTCGGAGCAGAAACCCCGTTGCCCACGCGGAACACTCCACCTCCGGTGCCGCCGCCGCTACCCGGGCCGTACCCGGGACCCGAACCTGAACCGACACCGCCGCCGTTGCCGGAGCCAATGCCGCCACCATAGCCCGTCCCATTTGACGCCACGGTCGGTAGGTGCGACATCGGATCACCCAAGTCGAGCGTGTTCGGCTGCTGCAGGTGAATGTCGGGCGGAACCACGATTGTCGGGTCCATTACCAGTTTCGGATTCGGGTTGCGCACCACAGCCATGGGCGGAACGAACTGCTGCTTCAAGGACTGCTTGGGCAAACGGCCCTGCGATGCCTGCAACTTGTCGCGATCGCCACCACCGCCGCCACCGCCGCTCTGGGTCTTCGAGGGCTGAAGAACGGGAAGGTCTCCGGGATCGAGCAAGATGACGGTTGCGGTTGGCTTCTTCTCGGGGATCGCCCTGCGCGCAATTAGCGCCACTGCAATAATGATGGCCACGGCCAGCGCGTGGATGATGGTTGAGCCAGCGACTCCGCCTCTCTTGTAATTGTAGAAGCCCCAGATGTCGCGCACCGGGACCGGCTTCGAGGTCAGGACCAGTGGAGGAAGTTTCTTGGGGAAGAAGAAGTCGTCCATGTTGCGAAACAGGGATCTCCAGATAGGCTCGTCCAGAGTCTGATTCTGCAGGAGAAGATGCAACTCGGGCTCTGGACCGAGTGCTTGCGGATTCGGCTGTGTTTCAAGTTCCGGCATATTTTCCCGAGCACCAACCCCTGGTTCACGATTTGGAAATCGGCGACTTAGATGCGCGAGCGGCGCCCAAAGATCGCTTGCAAAACAAACGAAGCCTACCGCCCCAAAGTTCCCCAGTGAGTTGGATGCTTGCAGGCTTCGAATCTACCGAAAATTGTACACTTTTTTTGCAAAGGAGAAACAGTACTTTTTGACTTCGCTCCGAGTCCAAAGTCTCCGTTAGCCGTGTCCTTCCGCGCTCCCTATATAATGAAAAGATTCAATCAGTTGGGAGAACCTTGCGAGTGCCGACGGACCTGAAATCCACCATCAATTTGCCCAAGACCGGCTTCCCCATGAAGGCGAATCTGCCCCAGAACGAGCCCAAAATACTGGCTCGATGGGAAGAGCAGCGAATCTATGACCGCATCCGTGAAGTGCGTAAGGGCGCCCCGACCTACGTGCTGCACGATGGACCTCCATACGCCAACGGGCCTATTCATCTGGGAACGGCGATGAACAAGTGCCTGAAGGACTTCATCGTGAAGTCGAAGAACATGGCCGGCTTCGATTCGCCGTACGTTCCGGGATGGGACTGCCACGGGCTGCCGATCGAAATCAAAGTGGATCAGATGTTGGGCGGCAAGAAACTGCAAATGGCCGCGGTCGATGTGCGCAGCGAATGCCGGAAATACGCGGAAAAGTTTCTCGACCTGCAGCGCTCGCAGTTCAAGCGCATCGGCGTGTTTGGCCGGTTTGACCAGCCGTATTCCACGATGACGCCGCAATACGAAGCGGCAGTGCTCGACATTCTTTACCGTTTTCTGGAGAACGACTTCGTCTACAAAGGACTGCGTTCGGTCTATTGGTGCGTGTTTGACGAGACGGCGTTGGCGGAAGCCGAAGTCGAATACGAGAACCACATCAGCCCTACGGTTTGGGTGAAGTATCCGTTTGCGGGAGATCCGGCTTCGCTCGATGCGGCGCTGCAGGGAAAGAAAGTTTCTACCATCATCTGGACGACGACTCCGTGGACTCTGCCTGCTTCGATGGCGGTGGCGTTTCATCCGGACGAAGAGTATGTGGCGCTTGAAGCCGGCGACGACGTTTTTATCGTCGGTACACGGCTCGCGTCCGTGGTGCAAGAGAAGACCGGTCTGCAATCGGCTCGCGAGATCGCCCGCTTCCCCGGTCGCAAGCTGGAATATGCCGACTTCAAGCATCCGTTTCTGGACCGCAAAGTCGTCGGCGTGCTGGCGGATTACGTCACCATGGACCAAGGCACGGGCGTGGTGCATACCGCTCCCGCGCACGGCGCTGAGGATTTTGTCACCGGCCAGAAATACAAGATCGATCCGACCTGCAATGTGGATAAGGCGGGCATCATGCGCAACGGGCTGCCGGAATATGACGGCAAGCGGGTGTTCGATGCGAATGCTCCGATCGTCGAATTGTTGAAGACGCGCGGCGTGTTGATGCATTCCGAAAAGATGGAGCATTCGTATCCTCACTGCTGGCGGTGTCACAATCCGGTGATCTTCCGTGCGACCGAACAGTGGTTCATCGGCATGGAGACGCCCATGAACGCGAAAACAAAAGGCGACAATCGCGGCGAGACCATGCGCAGCCGCACACTGGCTGAGATTGCGAAAGTGAAGTGGGATCCAGCCTGGGGCGAAGAACGTATCTCGAACATGATCGCCACGCGCCCGGACTGGTGCATCTCGCGCCAAAGGGTCTGGGGCGTTCCGATCGCGGTGTTTCTGTGCGACAACTGCGGCAAGCCGGTGAACGATCCGCATATCAACCGCAAGGTGGTGCAGTTCGTTGCGCAACACGGCGCAGATGCCTGGTACACGCCGGAGGCCGACGCGATTCTTTCGTCGGGCCACAAGTGCGCGCATTGCGGCGGAACGAAATTCAAGAAAGAAACGGACATTCTCGACGTGTGGTTCGAGTCGGGTTCGAGCCACGCCGCTGTCCTTGGCCACGAACCGAACCTGCCCTGGCCTGCCGATCTTTATCTGGAAGGCGGCGACCAGCACCGCGGATGGTTCCACTCTTCCCTGCTCTGCGCCATCGGCTACGAAGGCAGCGCTCCCTATCGCATGGTCGCAACCAGCGGATGGACGCTCGATGAGCAAGGGCGCGCCATGTCGAAATCGCTGGGCAACACGGTTGATCCGGTTGAGATCGCCGACACCCTGGGCGGCGAAATCGTGCGCATGTGGGTCGCGTCGGTCGACTTCCGCGAAGATGTTGCTTGCTCGCCACAGATCATGCAGCGGGTCGCCGGTATCTATCGCGACATTCGTAACACGTTCCGGTTCCTTCTTGGGAATCTCGACGGCTTTGATCCGGTAAAGGATGCGGTCGCGTTCGAGCGGCTGCAGCCGCTGGATCAGTACATGCTGCGGCAGGCGGTGGAGGTGTCGGCGGATGTGCAGCACTCTTATGAGGAGTTCGCGTTTCATAAGATCTATCACCGCATCAACAATTTCTGCGGCGTGGAATTGAGCGCTTTCTACTTCGACGTATTGAAAGACCGGCTCTACACCTCGGCGCCGAAATCGGTGTCGCGGCGGGCGGCGCAAACTGCCATCTGGCGCATTGGCGAAGCGCTGGTGCGGTTGCTGGCGCCGATCATGAGCTTTACTTGCGAGGAGGTGTGGCAGTACTTGCCGTCAGTGGCGGGGAGACTGAAGAGCGTGCATCTGACGACGTTCCCAGAGGCGGCGGAAGTATTGGGTACGAGCGAGGATGCAGGAGCGGCCGATCCTCGACAAGCGGAAGACTGGAAGACGGTGAGGGCGGTCCGCGAATCGGTGCTGAAAGCGCTGGAAGAGGCGCGCAATCAGAAACTGATCGGAGGCAATCTGCAGGCGCAGGTTACCTTGACTGCGGTTGATCCGGTGTTTTCGGTGCTGGAGCGCTTCAAGAACGACTTGCGCTATTTCTTTATTGTGTCCGCGGTCGAAGTAAAAAAGGGGGCGGGGAACGGCGACTCGCCGGTTGCGGTCGAGGTCGGCAAAGCTCCGGGACTGAAGTGCGAGCGCTGCTGGAATTTCTCAACCCACGTCGGGGAAGACAAGAAATATCCTACGGTTTGCGAGCGTTGCAGTGCCGTACTCAAAGAAATTGAAAGGGAGTGACCGCGGCTTCCGCGGACGCGATAAAGTGTAGAGAGGAACTTTTTACGGCCGTTTTTTCTGCCGTATTTTTCTGCCCATGCGCAAATATCATTTTCTGATCGCGTTGTTCGTCGTCGCTCTCGATCGCGTCACCAAGGGGATGATCGCACACCGTCTGTCCTTGCACGACAGCATCATCGTCATTCCGGGATTTTTTCGCATCATCCACGCCGAGAACCCGGGAGCCGCGTTCGGTATTTTTGCGGATTCTCCATCGCAATGGAAAGTCGGGCTGCTGATCGTGTTCTCGGTGATCGCGCTGCTGATCGTCTCCCTGCTGCTCTGGAAGAACAGCCACACCCTGACGTCGACGGGTATCGGGCTGTCGTTGATTCTTGGTGGTGCGATCGGCAATCTCTGGGACCGCCTGGTGAGCCGGCACGTGGTTGATTTTCTGCTCTTCTATATCGGGCCGCATCAGTGGCCAGCATTCAATGTAGCCGACAGCGCGATCGTCGTCGGAGCGGGGCTGCTGGTCTTCGAGATCCTGTTTACGAAATCACCCAGCCAACAGTCGGCCTAGGCTTGGATGCGCCCGCCGATGGCAGACTGCCCCGCCAGGCACCACTTGCGTAAACCGCCAGAAATAGATATACCACAGGCGACAACCTTCGACGTCAGAGCTGGGAAAAGATCGTGAATTCGATCAAAGCTTCTTGGGCATTTACCTTGTCGGTTCTGTTGTTGGCCCTGGTCGGATGCGGCTCGGGATCATCCTCCGGTCCAGGCGGCAACCCTCCCCCTCCATCTCCCCCCAGCGGCCCCGGCGCCCGGGTCGGAGTTTCTCTATCAGATTCCTTTCGCCAACGATATACAGGTTTCCGCAGTGAGCCCCAGCACGGGCGTGCTCAGTCAATTGACGGACGCGGCGCCATCTCTGCCTATCCTAAACATGGGTCTCCAGCCCGCTGCAACCCCATCCGGAGAATTTCTTTACGTTCAAGGCTTTGACCAAACCCGCCGTATCCCCTTGTGGAATCGGTGAACGCGATCTACTGCTTTTCGATAGCAGGATCTGAAGGTCAACCGACCAGCCTCCCGGGCTCGCCGTTCATTGCAACAAACCTCGATGACCCAAACTCGTTCATTGGCCTTACGCCCAATGGTATGACGATGGATAGCCAGGGCAGGTTTTTCTATCTCTCTGACTATGACGGTATTAACGATTCGGGTCAGTCGATAAATGCCATACGCGCGTACACAATTGACGCAACAAGTGGAGCGCTGGAAAACGGCCCCGTTCTAACATCTACGGCGGTGGCGCAGCTGTCCGTTCAAGGCATCGATCCGGCTAGTAAGTACTTATATGCGGCGACTGTACTCTCAAGTAGCCTTGCCATCTCGGTGTATGCGATCGACATAACGACGCAAGTACTCACGGAAGTCCCGGGTTCGCCATTCTTTGTCACCAATACTTATGAGGGCGCTCCGTATAATCTAAGCTTACTTGTGAGCCCTACGGGTAATTTCGTCTATGCTTCCGTCACAGACATCACCGATGGTGGTCCCGGGACGTTTGTGTTTTCTGTCGATCCCGCGACGGGCGCACTCGCGGTGGTTCCGGGTTCACCTTTTTCCACAGGCATCTACAGTTCTGGGGCAATCTTGCACCCGAATGGGAAATTTCTATATGCGACAGAAACTGCAAATCAGGCCGTCGCGGGCGTGTCCGTGTTCGCCGTAGATACGACGAACGGGACCATCGACACGACGCCTGTTTCCTCTGTGACAGCCAGCGATTATTTCGGTGTGAACCTGATCGATCCCTCCGGGCAAGTCTTGGTGTTCAACAACAGCTACACCGCCTCGAGCTTTACAATAGATGGTTCGACGGGTTTGCTAACAGCCGCCACAGGCTCGCCTTTTACGGTTGCGCCAGGGTGGGAGTCGGCCATAATCGTCAAGATTCCCTAACAAGTGGTCTCGCATCCGTGATGCCCCACTCATTCGCAAAGAGCGCAAATGACCGGAGCACCCGCTGTCGCTACGCGATCCCGCTACGGCGTCCCGTAAAGCTGCCGATACACGTTGGCATTGCGCAGAATGGCTTGCACGTATTCGCGGGTTTCGGTGAAGGGGATGGACTCTACGAACTCCTGCGGATCGCGGTAGTGGCCTTGACCCAGCCAGTCTCCTACGCGGTCGGTGCCGGCGTTGTATGCGGCCAGGGCGTATTCGAATTGTCCGTTGTACTTGTCGACCATCTCTCTAAAATAGCGCGTGCCGAGTTCCAGGTTCACCGCCGGCGTGAAAAGTTGCGGCGCGCTGTATCCCTTGAGCTTGACTTGCTTGGCCACGGTTTTTCCGGTCTTTGGCAGAAGCTGCATCAGGCCTACGGCGTTGGCGCGGGAGAGAGCTAGCGCGTTGAATTCGGACTCCTGCCTAATCAGCGATGCCACGAGATAAGGATCGAGGCCGTTTTGCTGCGAATATTTGCGCAGATCGGTCCAGTAGGCCTTGGGAAACAGCGCCTCCCAGTAGGGGCGCGGCAGATCGGGAATATCGACGGCGAAATAGTTGGGCGTGGTGTGCTTCATGATTTGGATGCCACGATCGTAGCGGCCCAGCTCCTGATAAACGCGGGCCATCTCGGGGGGCGCCCAGGTTCCGCCCTCCTGGCTGGCGGCGGCCTGCAACTCGCGCACCGCCGCATCGGCTAGCCCGCCATTCGAGAGCAGACGCGCGCGT
>Ga0181532_10001167_pt1 | contig 25799 bp, 25 predicted proteins | sample PEATcosm2014_Bin_33_FD_119768 | JGI IMG/M metagenome (GOLD analysis project Ga0181532, IMG submission 119768) | Peatland microbial communities from MTU Mesocosm Facility, Houghton, MI, USA - PEATcosm2014_Bin11_30_metaG | ecosystem: Environmental > Terrestrial > Soil > Wetlands > Peat | place... | reverse complement strand
ATATTCCCTCGGGGGCTTTATGAACGGCATACCAGTTCTACACGTTGAGGCAGACTGCATCGCGCGCGCCTGGGAAGAATCGATGGCGTTGCTTTACAAGTGCGGCTGCGATATCAAGACGCAATACGACAAGACGGACGATCCACCCAGCAAAGACGCTACAATGATCATCACCATCAACGAGCCGCTCAAAGAGCCGATGATCCACAAGGATTTCCCTGGCGGCCCTGAGGACCTGCAAGAGTACGTGATGGAAGTCTCGGAGGGCATCAAGGACCACCTGGTTCGCGACACTCGCGACCCCGGCGACACGCGCTGGGAATATACTTACCATCAGCGTCTCTTCGCCTATCAGGTTCCAAACCTGCCACCCATCGACCAGATCGAAACCGTGTGTCAGAAGCTCGCCCACACTCCTTACACACGCCGCGCACAGGCGGTAACCTGGAAGGTTTGGGAGGACAACGATTGCTACGACCCCGCCTGCATGCAGAGCATCTGGTGCAGGATTACAGAAGCCGAGGAGCCGGCGGCAGCTGCCCTTCTCAACATGAACGTCCGCTTCCGCTCCAATGACGCGTACAAGGCAGCCTTCATGAACATCTTCGCTCTTGTGCAACTTCAACAGAAGATCGCGCGCCGGGTGTCCAACCTTATGGGCAGACCGGTTGAATTAGGGCGATACTGCCACGTGGCCGACAGCTACCACCTGTACGGCTCTTACTTACACGAGTTCGAGTCCCGCTTCTTGACCGCGCTTGCCAAACGCACCTTTGAGCAGCGCACACTTCGCTACGACGATCTGCGCGAAATGATGGAAAGCGCGCGCCCAGCAATCCTGCAAAAGGCTCAGCAAATGGGAAGGCAGTAGGCTTGACCCAAGCCTAGCTTCTTGACCCTCAACCAGGCTTGTACTCGGGAACGGCTTCCTTTGGCGAGAAGAGCTCTCCCACCGGCGCAGAGAGCGTCTGAGCAAGGGACCTTTGAATCTCGAGCAGGTCTCGCTTGTTGAAGCCCTCGCTCTCGGTGGCGATCCCACCGTCGGGCTGGATGAGAATCAACGTGGGCACGTATTCGAGGCCGTATTGCCGCGAGACACTATAGGGCTTGTTATCAATCAGGATGGGGAAAGTCACGGAGTAGTCTCGCGCAAAGCGTTGACTGTCCTTCACTCCGTCCTGTGCAATTCCCCAGATTTGCGCCCCGTTGGCGCGCAGTTGCTGGTGAAGCCTCTCCAGGAACGGAAACGTGTACTGGCAGGTGGGACAGGTAACCTTGAAGAAAGCGGCGAGCACCGGACCGTTCTTCAGCGCCTCCGGCAAGGAATAGGTCTTGCCGTCTGTGGCGATCAAGCCGAAAGGCGGCGCTGATTTGCCGGCTTTGATGAGAGACATGGGCTTCCTCCGAACTTACGACAGCTATTGTAGCATCTCACAGGGCGGCCGGCACGGTGTGCTATACTAGTGAGTGATCGGAAGCTCAGGGCGAGAATCCGAATCTCAATTCATCCGGGAGGCTTGGAATGATGTATCTCGAGGAGTTTGTTCAACCCATGAGAGACGAGTTGACGCGCATCGGCTTTCAAGAGTTGCGTACGTCCGGCGACGTTGATAACGTGCTCGGCAAGTCTAGTGGCACGGTGCTGGTGGTCGTGAACTCAATTTGCGGCTGCGCCGCGGGGCGCGCCAGACCGGCTGTCGCCTACGCGCTCGCTCACGCGGTGAAACCTGAAAAGTTGGCGACGGTCTTCGCCGGCCAGGACCAGGAGGCAACCGCGCAAGCTCGAAGCTATTTCACCGATTACCCGCCTTCCTCGCCTTCCATCGCCTTGCTCCGCGACGGCAAGCTAGTCTACATGATGGAGCGCCACGACATCGAAGGCCGCCTGCCGGAAGAGATTGCTGCGGATCTCACCCATGCCTTCGACCGTTTCTGCACGCCGGCTAGTTCAGCGGTGATGTAGGGCAAACAGGGTTGCGGAAAAACCCTTCTCGTTGTCATCCTGAGGAGCCGCAGGCGACGAAGGATCTCCGCACTTCGTGCCAACTACAACTGCCGAGATTCTTCGCTTTGCTCAGAATGACAGGGGACCGACAGTTCTGGGCCCCGCTACTCGTCCTTGAGTTTGCGCTCCATAAGTTCACGGATGGCTTCGCTCGGCGAAACTCGTCCCTCGAGGATGCGATGGACCTGGGTGGTGATCGGCATCTCAACCTGATTCCGCTCCGCCAAGGTCACAGTCGCATACGTGGTCTTGACGCCCTCCGCCACCATCCGCATGGAGCCAACAATTTCCGCAAGCTTGCGCCCGCGGCCTAATTCAACCCCCACGGTCCGGTTACGGCTGAGGTCGCCTGTGCAAGTCAGAACGAGGTCTCCCAGGCCCGCCAGGCCACCGAGAGTTTCGCGCTTCGCGCCGCACGCGTAGGCGAGTCGCGAGATCTCCGCGAGGCCGCGTGTAATGAGGGCCGCCGCGGGATTGTGCCCTAATCCCAAGCCTGCGATGACGCCCGCCGCAATGGCGATGATGTTCTTAACGGCCCCGCCAATTTCCACACCAACCACGTCCGTCGAGGTATAAAGCCTCAAGGTCCTGGACGAGAACTCCTTCTGCACCAACTGCGCCTCGGCGCGGTCGCGCGATGCGACGACCAGTGCGGTGGGATCCCCTCTCACTACCTCCCTGGCAAAGCTGGGGCCCGAGAGGGCGCACAGGCGAGGCACAAACTTCATTCCGACCACCAGTGCGATAATCTCCGTCATACGCATGGCGCGATCTGTGTCAATGCCTTTGGTCGCGCTCACCAGTATCATCTCCGCCCGGAGATGACTCAACATTCTCTCATACAGGCTGTAGCAGACATGCGAGGGCATCGCGGTTACCACAATCTCCGCTCCGTCGAGCGCTTCGCCTAGATCGTTCGTGGATGCGATACCATCCGGAAGAGTAACCCCAGGCATGAATATCGCATTTTCATGCCGGTTCCGAATGCTCTCGACGACCTCCGCTTCGTACGCCCATAGCGAGACCGCGTGCCCCGACCTGGCGAGCGTCGCCGCCAGCGCCGTGCCCCAATTCCCTGCCCCGATAACTGCAATTCGCTTCATAGTCAGTTGTCAGTCGTCCGTTGTCCGTCGCTTGTTGTCTGGGGTTGCCGGTCGTTGTCCGCTAACCACGAACTGCTGATGCTCAAAGATCGGGTCCGAACCAACGTGCCACGGACAACGGACAACTGACTACGGACAACATACATCGGTTCACTGCATAGCGCCTTCTGCATTCTGCCTGCTGCTTTCTGCTTTCTTCTGCCCCAACTTATTCTCCGTCCCTTTAAGCAGCCGGGCGATGTTGGCATGATGGCGCCCAATGATGATGAGAGCCGCTCCTGCGGCGCCCAAGACCACTTGCACGGGTGGATGTTTCATCAGCTGGACTAGAACGGGAAATGCCGCGGTACCAACGATCGACCCCAGCGAGATGTAACGCCAGATGGCCACTACAACCCCGAAGATGACCAGGGCGAGCACAACTTGCCACGGGGCGATCGCTATGAAGACGCCCACCCCGGTCGCCACGCCCTTGCCGCCTCGAAACCGAAGCCAAAAGGGAAAGCAGTGGCCCAGAACTGCCGCAAACGCTGCTGCGGCCACCGCGGTGGGATCATTCCCCGTCATTCGGGCAGCCAGCACAACAGCCAGAAGCCCTTTCCCGGCGTCCAGGAGAAAGGTGGCTGCGAACCCTACCATTCCCAAGTTCCGCATGACGTTCGTCGCGCCGATGGAGCCGCTGCCGGTGGACCGAACATCGATGCCCCGCTGCCAACGAACAATGAGATAGCCGAAGGGAATTGAACCTAACAAGTACGCAATCAGAGTCGTGAGTGGGCGAGTCATTCCGTCCTTCTGTCGCCTGACGTATCGAAATGCGGCCGGCCAAGGAGATAGGCTTCCATGGACTGTCTTCCGGGACGAATCGAAAACTCGCCGTAACAGAGCTTCCTGAGAATCGAATCCGGGCGCAGGTACCAACTCGCCCACGTCAAAGGAGAATCTCCGTTCGCGTCCTTGGCGTCGATCCCTGCCCCCGCGTCGAGAAGAAGCTGGATGACTTGCTCGCTGCCAAAAGCAGCAGCACGATGAAGTGGTGTCTCGCCCCGGGTCCGGCAATCACGCATGAATCCGCCTGTTTCAGCACCCACCCTGGTTACACAATTCGGATTCGCGCCGTGGGCGACCAGAACCCTGATGACCCGGTCGTGCGCGAGGCTTTCGGTTCTGCAGAGCGCCGCATGCAGCGGCGTTTCCCCATTATCAGCCGACGGATGATTTGCATCCGCACCGCTTTCGAGGAGGAACTGGCATAACTTCCAATGCCCATGAAACGCCGCGCCGGCCAGCCCGTAGTTTTCCCCCAGCGATTCGAGTGACTCGCCGTTCGCCAACAGGAATCGAATCGCACTGACGTCGCCGTAGTATGCGCACCACTGCATCAACGAGACGCCATCCCTATCCGTCGAGTTGGCAGCGTGACCCTCCGCCAGGTACGCGAACACCAGGTCAGTGCGTCCATCTGAGATCTTTTCAAGCATGAGTGGCATCCTCACGGAAACCGTTCGACCTTCCGGTATTCGGCGCCATGCGGGGAGAGTTTACTCTCAAACAGGAAAAATTCCGAGACTTCAAAACTTCCCAGGTCCTGCTCAGCGTCTTGAGAAATAGCCGCCTGAAGCGCTGGCTGTGCTTGAGGCGCCTTGAAGCGCGCCAGCGTGAGGTGAGGGTGGAATACGCGTTGTTCGCGGGGAAAGCCGCTGGATTCCATCGCTTTGTCGACTAGTTCGGCGAGATGGATGAGGCTTGCCGACTCCTCAATCCCGACCCAGAACACCCGCGGGCGCCGGCCATCGGGAAAGAAACCAAAACCCTTGACTCGAACGGCGAAGGGTTCGAAGGGGCCGAGTTTCTTCAAACATTCCGACACTTCGCGCACCTTGTGGTCAGTAACCTCACCCAGAAACTTGAGTGTCAGGTGGATGCCCTCGGGTTGGGTCCATCGGGCGTCGGGTGAGACAGAACGGAAACCAGCCTGCTTACGACGCAGTGCCGCCCGCAGGCTTTCCGGCAGGTCGATTGCAATAAAAGCGCGCATATCGTATGTGGCAGGTGGTGTGCGGCACGTGTGGTCTGTGCCCTTGGCCAAAGGCGGAGCTTAGTCCCTTATTCTCCTGCGAATCATCTCAAGCGCCATTTGCGTAGACCACAGGCGCACCCTCTCACGGCTTCCGGGGAAGCGAAACTCCCGAACCTGGGTCCCGCGTTCGTCCGCAAGAGCAATAAAGACCAAACCCACCGGTTTCTGTTCCGAGCCGCCGGTGGGGCCCGCAATTCCAGTGATGCTCACTCCGATGGAGGCGCCGCTCCGCGCGCGAATGCCCTCTGCCATGGCTTGCGCCACAGGCCGTGAAACAGCACCATGCTCCTCGATCAGCGGCGCCGGCACCCCGGCCAGCCTGGTCTTCAACAGGTTGCTATAGCAAACCGCGCCGCCCAGAAAGAAGTCGGAAGCTCCAGCTTTCTCCGTCAGTCGCTCGGCGAGCAGGCCACCGCTACAACTTTCCGCCACGGCCAAAGTCTTCTGGCGCATGACCAGGTACATTCCTACAACTTCTTCCAGCGACTCGCCTCGCGCCGAAAAGATGTATTCCCCCAAAGCAAGTTCGATCTGATCGCCCAACTCTGCTAACAATGCGTCGGCCTGTTGCTCGTTTGAGGCATGGGCGCGAAGATGGATTTCGATAGCGCCCGGTTTGGCCAAAATTGTGGTGGCGGGATTCGTGTACGCTTTGTAAACCGCAGCCGCGCGCTTGTCGACCTCTGATTCGGGCAGGCCCACGACCTTGTAAACGCGAGTTCTGATCCGTTGTCCCTGCGAAACCTGAGCGAGCCGAGGCATACAAAAGGCATCGAACATCGCCTCCAACTCCCCTGGCGGCCCCGGCAGAAGCATGACCAGGACGTGCTCGTGCTCCATCCAAATGCCGGGCGCGGTCCCATGCTTGTTTTCAAGCCATTCTGCTCCCTCGGGAAGCAGTGCCTGCCGCAGGTTGTTTTCCGCCATGGGCCGTCCAAAGCGGGCGAGGCGTTCCTCGATCTTCCTTCGGACCTCAGGATCTTCATGCAAGCTCCGGCCCAGAACCTCTGCTACCGCCTGGCGCGTGAGGTCGTCTTCGGTTGGACCCAGGCCGCCCGTCAAAATGATCAGACCAGAGCGCAAAAGCGCTACCTTGAAAGCCGTGCCAAGATCTCTTGCCCGATCACCGACAATGGTCTTGAACCGTACCTCCATTCCCAGCGCGTTCAGCCGGTCGGTAAGAAACAGAGAATTAGTATCCAGGTAAAAGGGAGTCAGGAGTTCCGAGCCAACGGCAATGATTTCAGCGTCCATTTGGAAAGTCAGAAAGCAGAAATTAGAAAGCAGTAGTCAGAAGATCGAAGTGAGAAGTCGAAATTAAAGCGGAAGCTCTTCACTCGTCACTTGTCACTCGTCACGGTAGTAACGGCTTGCCCTTGATGCCGATCGGCAGTTCAATGAGAGAACTGTTGGTAGCGACAACCATTGACTGATGCTGAGTAAAGGCGATGCCCACGATGCCATTACCCGAAACCGCGCGTTCCACCCGGCCATCCGGAGTGATGCGCACAATCCCCCGCTCGCCAGCCAAGGAAGCCGCCACGTAAAGGCTACCTTCGCTGTCAAACGCCATTCCTTGCGGCCGCCCCAATCCCCGATAGTACGAAGTCACTTCGCCGCTGGGAGAAATGCGGAACACGTGATCGAAGCTGGAAATGGTGGGCCCTGTAAGATAAAGGTTTTGATCGGTCCCAAAAGCCAGATGATAGGCGGCGATGCTGGGCTCGATGGTCGCAAAGACGAAAATCTGGCGGTCACGATTGATCTTGAATACCGTTCCCGTTCGATCGCCCACGTATAGGTTTTCATCGTTATCGAAGGCAATTCCGGTGGCAACACCCATGCCTTCAGCGTAGAGCTCACGATGGGCGTCCGGACTCACTTTATAGACTGTCCCCTCCATGCGGCTCGACACGTACAAAGAACCTGCACGATCGAAAGCCAATCCGGTGGGATTCAATAAGTCGTGGAGGAAGGGTCGTACAGCGAGTTGGCGGTCAATTTTGAACACCGAAACCGGAACCTTCTGCCCACGGCTGCCGCTGAAAGTGGAGAAGATGTTCCCGGCAGCGTCGATGGCAGGATTCGCCACGGGGTGGAGGTTTTCGGCAATGTTAACTCCCAGCGCCACGGAGGCCGGAGCGCTCACGCCAACGCCGGTGTCCACAGTTACGGCTCCGCTTGATGCGCCTTCGGGAACGCGTACTACGAGTCGCTTCGCAGAGCTGAGCAGCACGTTCCCGGCCTGATTGCCAAAGCGCACCTGAGGCCTGCCGTGTCCATTGTGACTTAGGCCCCGACCTGAAATGCAGATATCCCCGCCGGGAATGGCTGCTCGCGGAGTGACGCTTTCGATCAACGGTTTATCCGCAGCAGATACTTTCTTCGGAGCGGACGATTCGGGTTTGTCAGATTTTTTCCACAAGCTCATTTGATCATGCGTCCCAAGATCACCAACACTATCAGGCTGTAAAAGCCCGCCACGACATCATCTAACATGATACCCCAGCCGCCTGGAAATCGCTCGGCCCGCCCCGCCGGGAAAGGTTTTATAATGTCGAAGATTCGGAACAGGATGAAACCGGCAATCAGTCCAACCCTCGAAATCCTGGGTGTGGCGATAAAAGTAATGATCTGCCCCAGAACCTCGTCAATTACAACCTGGCCGGGATCAACACGTCCAAAAGCCTTCTCCGCTTTCCCTGCCGACCAAACCCCCAAGGCGAAGACCACCGCCGCCATGGCCGCCAGCGATAGTCCCAGTCCGATAGCGCCGAGCGAACTCTGCCGAAGGGCGATCACCAGCGCCAAACCCACGACCGATCCGGCAGTACCCGGCGCAACCGGAAAATAGCCCGCGCCCAAACTGGTTGCAATCCAGACGCTGAGGCTGTGCTGTTCCTTAGCCATTCCCCCTCTTATCGTCCTGCTCGTTCCCTTCGGCAGCGCTACCTTGGGTCTCACTCTCCAGGGGCGTCGAAACTCGATAACGCTCCGATAGCCAATGGTCGAGGTCGATCAGTTTGCAACGCTCACTGCAAAAGGGTCGAAACGGATTGCCCGCCCAGGAAACCTCTTGATGGCAAATGGGACATCGCATGGCCAGGAACCGTACTCAAAAGCCGCTCGCGCCCCAGTCTGAATTCGTAGCGGCGAGATTACCTCGCCCAATGGCGGCATAAAGCCGCCTCTACTTCAAACTGAAACACTGCCTGAAGGCCGCGCTTAGACTGCGCGCACTGCCGCCGCTTGAATCTGGACCAAGCGGTTCCCGACTGGAAGTGGCGTATTCGGAACCGCACGCTCCGCAAAGCTCCGCGCTTGCAATCGCGCGACCAGATCGTAGTCACCCGCGCCCGTAATCGTGGCCCAGCGGAATTCCCCTGGCGCCGGCACTGCCCCCTCGAAATCATTGATCAAGACCAGGCCGTCAATCCCAGGAGCCTGCGATTCCAGCCTACCCTGAAAAAGCAGCTCTGTCTCCTGCGAGCGGCCCTCCACAAGAACCGGAAAGGAGCTTCCCACTTTATCACGCAGCTTGCGTTTCGATATCCTGCGCTGCAAGGCCATCAACTTTTGCCTTCGACGGCGGGCCGCCGCCGCGGGCACCTTGCCCGGCAGTGCATAGCTCAAACTTGTCTCCTCGTCGGAATACAGGAACACACCCAGATGGTCGAACTGCGCTGCCCCGACGAAGTCCAGCAAGTAGTCGAAATCCTCTTCCGTTTCGCCAGGGAAGCCGACGATAAAGGAAGTCCGCAGTGTGACGGACGGCAGAGCGGCGCGAAGCTTCTCCAACAACTTTAAAAAGTGTTCGCCGCTAGAGCCGCGCCGCATCAACTTCAGCACCGGCGCGCTGGCGTGCTGAAGCGGAATGTCAAAGTATTTCGCCAGCTTGGGAGTTTCCGCCACCGCCGCAATCAACGCGTCAGTCAAGCGGTTAGGGTAACAATAAAGGAATCGTACCCACACCAGGCCGGGAATCTTTCCAAGCTCCCGCAGAAGAGACGCCAAGCCGTCGCGCAACCCCAGATCCTCTCCGTAACTCGTGGTGTCCTGGCCTACAATCGTCAACTCCGCAACGCCTTGGCGCGCCAAGTTCTCCGCCTCCCGCACTACCGAGGCAAAGCGCCGGGAACGGAACTTGCCGCGCATCTGCGGAATCACACAAAATGAACACGGATGGTCACAGCCCTCAGCGATTTTCAAATAAGCAGAATAGGAGGGGGTAGCGAGCACACGAGGAGTGAGGTCGTGATAAAGGTAAGGCTCCGCGAACCCCTCGAAGCCCCGTTCCGCACTCCCCTCCCCGCAAGCTTCCAAAACCCGCTCCAGTTCGTTGGTCCCTATGACAAAGTCGACTTCCGGGATCTCTTTCAGAATCTCCTGGCGGTATCGCTCCACCAGGCAACCAGCCACGATCAGCTTTTTAGCCGCCCCGGATTTCTTGTGTTCCGCCATTTCCAGGATGGTGTCAATGGATTCACGCTGGGCGGGCGCAATGAATGCGCAGGTGTTGACGATGATGACTTCGGCTTCCTCCGCGCGCGGAGTCAACTCGTATCCTTGCCGGGCCAACATCCCAAGCATCACCTCGCTGTCCACAAGGTTCTTCGGACAACCGAGGCTGACCATTCCAACTTTTGCCATAAGTGTGCTAACGCCTGCGCGAGACCTACTTGTCCCCCCTCGCCGAGATATAGAATCTTAGCATAATTTGCCGATTGCGTCCGTCACCGCCTGTCAGTCGTCGGTCGCTCGTTGTCTAAACTGGCTGCTAGCAAACCCTTCCGACGGTTGTCATCCTGAGGAGTTCCGATCTGATCGGAGCGACGAAGGATCTCTGCAGTTCGCTGAAACTGCAACTTCTGAGATTCTTCGCTCCGCTCAGAATGACAGGGTACAACGGTTCCTCCCCTGAACTGGGAAGCCGCGGCCGGCGTTTAACAGCCGCGAACCTACTGACGTTTCCACAGCCACGCAGCCTTCTCCGAGGATGCTGCGAGAGCCTCACTGTCAGGAGCAAAACTCACGGTGAGGAGAGGGTCGCGGCCCTCCTGGAGTGTCTGCTGCAGCTTGCCGTCTTCGACTGACCAGACGCGGGCGGTCTTATCTTCGCCAACGGAAGCCACCCATTTCCCGTCCGGAGAGAACTCCGCCCAGTGGACCGGCCCGTTGTGTCCGCTGAGCGTCTGAAGGAGAGTCCAGGCCGGCACGGAGAAGATTCGTACGTTGCCATCTTCGCAGGCCGTAACCACCTTGGTGCCGTCGCGCGAGAAAGCAATGCTGAGTACGGTCCCCCCGTGTCCACGCAGGCTATCCACAAACCGGTGCTCTTTGATCTCCACCACTGCGGGATCCGGAGTCGTGCTCATGGCGATCTGCGCCAAGAGCGCCCAATGTCCGTCGGGAGAAAACGCGTACACGTTGGGCGTTTGCGTCAGGTCGGGGATGGTGAGCCGGCCGCCACGGTGCGTACGCGGATCCCAGAACTCAAAAGTCCCAGCTTTGTAGAGCGCCAGGTTTTCGAAGCGGGGAAAATAGAGGATGGGCCCGAATCCCCCGCCGCGCCCAATCGACTCCATGGTGCTGGCCGACCGATCTTCAATCGTGTCCCATTCGAGGCCGAGAAGTGGCGTTGACCCTCCTGCCCCTTTACCCTTGGTTGAGACGATCCCGGTGAACAACAAGAACAGTTGGTTCATGGCCAGGTAGTTTGCGGATTGAATGTTCAGATCGGTAAGACCGGGTAGATGGATCTTCAGGACCTTTCGAATGCTGCCGTCCTTGACTCCGAGCAGAACTATCTTCTCGTCACTGACGACCGCCAGCGTTGAACTATCTGGAGAAAAAGCTCCGGCGGGAGAATAGTGCAGCGCCAGGTGCCCCTCCACGCGCCCGCTGCTCACCCACGTGAATTGCGCCGGTTGGCTGCTTTCGACAGTTTCAAGCTGGGCCCATAATGCGCCGGGAAGGAAAAAACAGAAGACAGAAAGCAGAAAGCAGAAGGCTGAGGGCACTGGCCTGGGTCGCAGCCTCGAAAAACCAGGGTGGCGCATACGTCCCGCCGTACTTTGGCGGGATGTATGCGCCTTCTCGGCAGAGACGCAGACATGCCAAACTACGGCACGTCTGCGCCACCCGAGACTGTTTTTCATGGGGTTTCGCGGGCCGAAGGCCCATGGGCACAGACTATAAATCGATTTCGTCATGTGAGAGCCGGCGTACCAGTTCGCGGTCCGCCTCGAGAAAGTTGAACTGACTCAGCCGGGATCGTTCCACCCAGGCGATCGCCTCGAACACCTGGTTCCGGATCGTCCCGCGGAATTTTCGCACCGCAAAGAATACCACGTCCACGGCTCGATCCGGATACTGGTGATGCAAACGAAAGACCTCTTCGTCAATCTCCGCCTGGATGGCAAGCTCCTCTGCCAACTCGCGGCGAAGAGAGGGTTTCAACTCTTCGCCCTCCTCGACCTTACCCCCCGGAAACTCCCATTGCATTCCGTAAGGGTCGGAATGATGGCGCTGGCAGATCAGCACCCGGCCGCCGTCTACTAGGATGCCGGCGGTGACAAGGATGGATTTCTGCTCCGTCATGAGGCAGGAGTATTTTAGCAGAAGATGCGGAGGTATACTTTGCGCATGAAACGTACGACTCTTATGTTAGACCCGGTTTTGCTGGATGAAGTAACCCGCGTGCTCGGGGCAAAGACTCACTCTGCCGCTGTCAACCTTGCGATGGCGGAGGTTCTTCGCTTTCGGAAGATACAGAGTTTACCTCAGTTCTTTGGTCGAGGGCTTTGGCAAGGGGACTTGGGGCAGATGCGTGAGGATAGCGCCACTGAGCGCCGTCCCGTCCGTAGACGGCCGCGGGGCCGCTCATGATGCTGGTTGACACCTCAGTGTGGATCGAATTGCTGAATGGGACGCTTGGATCGAAGCTCACAGAAGCGGACTTGCTCGATTTCGTCACCTGCGGACCTATTCTCCAGGAGGTCCTGCAAGGTCTACGTGACGACCCTGCGTGTGAGGCGTTGCGCGAGAGTTTACTTGCGCTGCAGGTACTGAGCGACCCGGTAGCCATCGCCCTGTTCCTCTCGGCGGCCGAGATTTATCGCCTGGGACGGGCGAAGGGCTACACAATTCGCTCTTCGACGGATTGCCTGATCGCCGCTATCGCCATCGAGAACGGCGTTCCGGTCTGGCACAAGGACCGCGACTTTGAGGCCATAGCCCGGTATACGAGCCTCCGCACAAAACGCATAAATTGAGCCGTGTAGGGGTAGGGCTTGCCCTACCCCGGTCGGGGCCAGCAAAAACGCGGGGACGGCAAGCCATCCCCCTACGGCGAGGCGCTATTCCGGCTGTGCGAGGCCCTTGGCGAGAGAGTCGTCGAGCAACGCCTTGATCTTGCGTGAATTCTCGTTCGCCAAACGTGGCTGCGCACTAGCCAATCCACGCTGCTGATCACCGATTTCCGCCATCCGCGCGCCCAGCGCGCCTTGTTCGCCGCCGATGGCTCCCATCTCCCCGCCCGCCTCTCCCTGAAGTTCGCGCAGTTCTTCTTGCAGCTTCCCCAGCGCATCCTGCAACTTGGTCAACTCATCTTGAGTGGCGCCATTCTTGTGAAGTTGGTCGAGTTGAGCCTGAACTTTCCCAAGTTGCGCTGTCAGGTCAGGGACGGCCACGCGAACCCGATCGACCTTGTTATGCAACTGCTCCTGCTGGGATATCAATTTGTCTTGCTTGGCCTCCAGCACCTCTTGTGTACGCTCCAGCAGTCTCTCCGGCGCATACAGGTCCTGAGCGCGCTGGACGGTCGCCGCGTCACGAATGACGTAGGCTTTTCCCTCGCGGCGGAACCAAATGATATCCCCGCTGCTCGCGCGCCGCTGCGCCTCGATATGACTCATATCGGACTCCCGAAACGTCCCACTCCCGGAAGATTTACCAACGCCGTACGTGATCATCACGTCGTCGCGGGAGTCTCCGTACCTCCATTCGCCGGCTTTCGGTGCGGGCGGCGCAGGCGGTTTTGGAGCCGGTGCGGCGGCTGGAGCGGGCTTGGGTTCAGCCGGAGCGGCAGGAGGCGCCTGCGGATTTGGGGGTGGGGCCTGCCAATCCGCGGAGGTGGCCGCGCTTGTCATCGCCGCCAGGGGTCTGATCCCCACTTGCGGCTTTTGCGCGACAACTGGCCGCGCCCCCGCCAGCACATAGATCCCCGGCGCGGCCAGCAGCGCAATCAGCGCCCATGCGGGCTTTCTCAGGCCCGCCGAAAGCTTTCGCGTCGAATCCAGAATTCTATCCACTCTCTCGTGCGCTTGTTTTCCTCGGGTCATGGCCACACCCTCCCATCGAACGCGTCCTACCGAGCTTCTCATATCCTGAAAGAAATCGAGCAGGACCTCCGCGTAAAAAACCCGATCTGCGCCCGCGCGCAGAGCGGCATCGTCGCTCGCCTGCTCCGCCAGCACCGCGAGATGCCGTTCCAGCCACCACGCCAGTGGGTTGAACCAGAAGGTACTGCGATGCATGGCCGCCAGGGCCAGCGTCCTGGTATCCTTCCTGACCACGTGCGACAGCTCATGAGCGAGTACTGCCTGGATCTTCTCTTCCCGCCAGCCGCGCCAGGCCTGCGGAAGGAGAATCAGAGGACGCCGCCAGCCCAACGTCACGGGCACCGCCACGGCTGGGGATTCGGCGAGCCCAGGCGCAGTTCTGATCCCCCAGCGCCGCGACTGTTCAATCAAAAATCGAAGCGCTGGTCCGTGGCCAATGGGGCTGCTGAGCAGCCTTAGCCGCCGGCTGAAATGCCAGCCCACCGCGAGCCGCACCAGCAAGACCGCGGCGACCAACAGATATAGCGCGACTGCGGTTAATTGCCAGGAAATCGCCCGCCTGGCGCGTCGTTCGGGTAACCCCTGTGGCTGCCCAAGGGTGGCTTTGATGTAGCCGGGAGCGAGTAGACTGGCCGGTCCGACAACCTGCATTTGCGGGCCGGTGACAGCGCCTCTGGTTCTTCCGTGCACCGACGGCAGGGCGGAACGGGCTGCGAGGAATGCCGGCATCGGCACTCCGACCGTGGGCGCCAGTCGAGCCAAAAACGGCATAGCCAGCGATGCGTAAAGGACTGCCGTCCAGACGGCCAGGCGCATCGTTGCGTCTTTCGCACGCGCGATCGTCAACGCCGCGCCCGCCAGAGCGGCCAGGGCCAGCGAACGAAAGGCTGGATCTGCCAGGTAGTAAATCAGTTTCGTGGACAAGTCTGAGGAGGATGCGATCATTTCTTTTCTCCTCGCTGAGCGGCGATGCGTCGGGCCAGTTGCTCGAGATCTGACTGCTTCAAGACTTTATTCTCGACCATGCCGGTCAGAAGCTGTTCCACCGAGCCGCCGCAAAAACGGTCGATAATCTGCTTGACGGCGCGCGCCGCAAAATGCCGCTGCGGCTGCGTCGCTTCGTAGAGAAAAGTCCGTCCTTCCACCTGGTGCTTCAGCAGGCCCTTTTCTTCCAGGCGCCGCAGCACCGTGCGGACCGTGGAATCCTTGAGTGAGCGCGCGGGGAGCAGGGCCTCGCGGCACGCATCGGCCGTGGAACGGCCGTGCGACCAGATAAAATCCATCAGAAGCTGCTCGAGCTCGCCGAGACCATGAGATTTCCGTTTTTGTGAGTTAATCATCGTAGCGTTACAATGTGTAACATACGAGGCCGCCCTTGTCAAGGGGATAATTTGCGCAAACGCTGGGTGGGCCGGAGGGACTATTGCCCTAACGCTTCTCCCGCCATTTCGCGCCCGGTTCCGAAGTGAAGAGGTAGAGCGGGTAGAGGTCTTCGAAGATTTGCCGCACCTGGCTGGCAAAGGATGGTCCCCCGACCTTACGCGAATTGGGCAGGAACACCTTTCGGACGATCCAGGCCTGCAGGGACTGCCAGTCCTCTTCGCGGCGCGGTAAGCCCGCGTGCTGCGCCCAGTCGCCGTTTTCCTGCCGGTGCCAATATGTCTGGTAACGCTTGCTCCGGACCGTCCGCTCCAGCAGCCCGTCGAAATAGTCATGTTCTTTAGCGACCCGCGTTCGAAAGACTGTCTCGAGCGCCCCCTTCGGCCCACTCCACGCGCCATAGATCGAAAACCCCGCCGTAACGCAGTCCGCGGAAAGCCCTACATAGAGGCGCCCGCCATGATCACGCTTGTGGCGACTGTCGTAAGCGTATAGATAGTAGTTTGACTTGTAGGGACTCTTGTCCTTGCTGAATCGAATGTCCCGGTTGATCCGCGAAAAACTGCCGTTGGTCTTTCCCGAAACCTCGAAGTGCGGGTTGAGTGCGAGAATAAACGGCGTGAGGGTTTCCAAGAGGCCACGAAACGTGCCCGTCACGTGCTCCTCATAGCGTGCCCGGTTCTGGTCAAACCAGGCTTTGTTGTTGTGCTGCGAAAGTTCCTGAAAAAAGGCGAATGCATCAGGTGTAAATCCAGAAAACGAGTTGGCCACAGGCGTCTCCACGGCTTGCGTTTGGAATTGGGTCATGCCTCTCTTTTGATGGGCAACAGAGAAAAAAGACGCGTCCGTCATGTGTCGAATTCCTCAATGGAACTGGCTGGATGCGCTACCGGTTCAATGCCGTATCAACCGCTGATGAAAGGGTAATGGAAATAGGTGATCTAGCATGACACATTGTCGTTTTCATCCGCCGATCAGCTTCCAATAATGCCCAATACCTATTACGGTTTCTGGCAGATTGATTGCCTAAAGATGTACAGGAACGGTTGAAACTCGCGGGGTGTTTGTGTCGATGCCCTCTTTCGGACGCGATTTTCTTGATTCCGAAGATGTTACCTGTGAAGAATCGATTGGCTGCGGCCCAATGTCGGCATTAACTGTCGTGCCGGATAAGTCCGTGGCTTGTGCCTGTCCCTCGAGAAAGGGGAGAATTCCATGGGCCCCACGTGCAGCAATTGCCCAGTACTTAAGACTTCACTCTTCAGCAGTCTCTCCGGCGAGCAAGTCGCGCAGTTGGGATGCGTGTTCCGCCCGGCGCGTTATCGGAAGAACCAGATTCTCTTCTTCGAAGGCGGCGTAGCCCAGCATCTCTTCGCTCTGCATACGGGGCTCGTCAAATTAGTGAAGTCGCTGGAGAACGGGAAAGACCGCATAACCAGTGTCCTTTTCCCGGGACAGTTGTTTGGCCTGGAATCCCTTTCCGACCCTACGTATCCATTGACGGCGATCACGCTTCGTGACAGCGAAATCTGTGCCGCATCGCGCGAGGAGGTAGTGGTTTTCCTCCAGTCCAATCCCGAAATCGCTCTTGGGATGGTACGGTTCCTGGTTGGTGAAATCGGGCGTGTACGCAGCCAAGTCACGGATATGAGCTTCAAGGATGCCAGAATGAAGGTGGCAACGTTCATTCTGTCCCTGGTTACCTCCGATCCTGCCCCTCAGGACACGCATACGACGCTTAACCTGCCGCTTTCCCGGCAGGAGATCAGCGAGGTCCTCGAGTTGTCCCCAGAAACAATAAGTCGGACGCTAGCGGCGTTCCGAAGGCAAGAATTGATAGTCGCCCATGGTCGGCACCTGACGGTTCAGAATCTTACCGGTTTGCAGTTGGCAGCTCGCCGCTAAAGGCCCCTCGAGAAGCGACCTTATGTCCGCAGAGACGAGACTCCCCTGATCCGTCCTGGAAAACTCCCTCAAAATCTCCTTCACATTTGTGCCGTCAACAGGCTAACCGTGTGTAGGTAAAGCTCTTACAGGATCTTCGAAAGAGAAGGAACTAGGGGGAACGCATAAACAAACTAGTACCTCTATATTGACATATGTCATGTAGAATTGTGATGTTTACTATCGACAGCCGCTCGAATCGGCTGCTAGCTTGCTCTTGTTGCACTCGAAGCCCTGGAATTTTGGATCGGCACTATGCGGTTGACAGCTCTCTTTTTCGCTCGTTCCCCGGCGGACTCGAATGGAGTGAGCATAACCCGGCCCCTCGCGGTGGACCTATTTCTCCCACCTCTCGCGACTACCCGCCACTTGATGGCCAGCGCGTCTTTATGCGTCGCAATACTCATTTTAGCGCCGCCTGCTTTCGGTCAAGCGGTCAGCCCTTCTTCCTCGACAGGGGGCGCAGACCACCCAGACATCATATTCGTTCAAGCGAAGTCGGTGCAGAGTGGCAAGTTGTCGCAAAGATTCCCCGCCGGAAGCAGAATCGTTCGATTTGAGAAAGAAAGCAGGCGACTTGCAGACTTGACACAGGATTTCTTTTGTGCGGCGGACCCGCGCATCTCTTTCGATGGCTCGAAAGTGCTGTTCGCCGCAAAGAAAGATGCCGCTACGGCATGGCAGATCTGGGAAATGAATACGGATGGAACAGAGCAGCGCCAAGTGACCCACTGCCCGAAGGATTGCCTTTCTCCGGCCTATCTGCCGCGCGAGGCCATTGCTTTTTCCGGCGAGGTCCCGGGCGGTGATGGAACGGGCGCATACCAACTCTTCGTTGCCAAGCTGGATGGCAGTGATGTGCAGCAGATCACCTTTGGTCCGGGCGATTACCAGTTGGAGACGGTGCTACAGAACGGCTTGATCCTCGCCTCCGCGCGTTCACCTCTGGAGATGCCCGAAAAGTCCAAGCACTCACGCAACCTGTACACGATGCGGCCCGACGGCACCGCACTCGCGGCGTTCCGAAGCGACCGCGAGGATCCGGCAATTCGCAGCCAGGCGGAAGAGTTGGATGACGGATCCGTAGTTTTCGTGAAGAACACGAAACTTGACTCCGAAATCGGAGGCAATCTGGCGGCGATCGAGCGTGGCGCCACACACAATTCGATTATCGGCCCCTTGAGCGCGTTGATCTGGTCGCCGCGGCAACTCGAGGCAACGCAATTGATTGTGGCACGGCGAGTATCGTCGCCCACGGCAGCCGCGAAATTCGACTTGTACTCATTTGATTTCATGCATGGGAAGTTCCAGGCGCCCATCTACCATGATTCGGAGCTTTCCAGTATCGAGGCCAATCCCATCGCGGCACACGCTGCTCCGCGATGGTATTGGAGCACTCTGCGCCCGGACATCAAGATGGGCTACTTTATCTGCTTGGACGCCTCGCTATCCGACGAAGGTCCCAAGGGGCGACTGGCGCAATTCCCGAACAGGGTGAGAGTGCTGGGGCTAGACCCGTCGACGGATAAGGAGGCCAGCCTGGGAGAAGCACCCGTCGAGCGTGACGGCTCCTTCTATATCGCGGTGCCTCCGGACCGTCCGGTGCGCTTCGAACTGCTGGGCAGCGAGGGCAAGGTAATGCGGGCACAAAAGAGCTGGATATGGGCCCGCACAGGGGAGGAACACGGCTGCGTGGGTTGCCACGAAGACCGCGCGATAGCTCCCGAGAATCGCTGGCCTCTGGCGTTGCGGCGCTTTGACGCACCTTTCGGCCTCGGTGTGCAGCCTCCCCTCCAAGCAGCGCACTAACGAACGGTCGAGGCAACTCTCGCGGTTGCCGAAGGCGGACACAAGGGCCGCCCTTACAGGGAAAAGACAATGAGAGTTCGAGCACGACAAATCGCGATGATACTTGCGGCGGCGATCCTGCTTGTTGTGGGGCTGAGGGTCACGGCGCAAGACCCGGTCAGTACGCCGCCAGCACGCACGCCAGCTTCAAAACACACTGCCTCAGCCCGAAGTTCAACGCGTGATCCGGCGCCGCAGACGGCCGCCGCCGCCGCCCCCGCCCTACCTACCTTCGAAGATGTTACCGAAAAATCCGGCATCAATTTTCGGCATTCTTTTGGAGAACAGAAGCTCAGCTCCATCATGGAGGCTACGGGTTCCGGCTGCGCCTGGATTGATTACAACAACGACGGCCTCTTAGATCTTTACGTGGTGAGCGGGCGGTATATTGACGGCGCCACCAAGTTTTCGAAACCCGATGGTGTGAATGCAACGAATCACCTCTACCGCAATAACGGCGATGGCACTTTTACAGATGTGACCGAGCAAGCAGGCGTGGGCGGCAAAGGATTCGGCATGGGCGTGACCGTTGGCGACTACGACAACGACGGCTACGAAGATATTTACGTCAACAACTGGAATTCCTCGATTCTGTATCATAACAACGGCAACGGCACGTTCACGGACGTCACGGCGAAAGCGGGCGTCGAGAACCCTCACTTCGGAACCGGCGCAACCTGGATCGACTACGACCGCGACGGCAAGCTCGATCTCTTTGTCGGGAATTACCTGAAGTTTGATCCCAACGCCAAGCGCGAGTTCTTCAGTGCAGACGCATTTCCCGGCCCGCTCGATTACGAGGGCGACGCCGACCGCCTTTTTCACAACAACGGAGACGGGACTTTCACTGACGTGTCTCACAAGGCAGGCATCGATAACCCGCTGGGCCGCGCTATGGGCCTGACCTCAGGCGACTTCGATAACGACGGCTGGCCGGACATCTACATCGCCAACGACACGATGGACAGCTATATGTACCGCAACAATCACGACGGCACGTTCACCAACGTTGCGCAGGATGTGAACGTGGCGTTTGGGGCTAACGGAGAGGCCACATCCGCCATGAATCCCATCTTCGGCGATTATGACAATGACGGCTGGCAGGACATCTTCGTCTCTGACATGCGTTACCACCGCCTCTTCCACAATCCAGGCGGCAAGGGTTTCTGGCTCGACACTACCGTGGAAACGGGCGTGGCCAGCGTTTCCGGGCAGTACGTGGCCTGGGGCGACGGTTTCTTCGATTTTGACAATGACGGCTGGAAGGACCTTTTTATCGTGAACGGAGGCCTGCACTGGCTGATTCCCATGGAAGACTCGGTGCTCCGGAACAACGGGAACTCGACGTTTACCGATGTCTCCTCACAATTGGGTGACTACTTCAAGGTCAAGAAAGTCGGGCGGGGTGCTTGCTTTGCGGATTACGACAACGACGGGTATATCGACGCCTTCATCATGGTGTTGGGTGGCAAGGGAATCCTGCTCCATAACAATCCACCTCCCGTGGGTGTGCGCAATCATTGGTTGTCCATCAAGTTGATCGGGACCAAGAGCAATCGCGACGGCTTTGGAGCACGTCTTGAGGCGATTGCCGGAGACCTTCACCAATACGTCGAGGCAAATGCGGAGAACGGGTATCTCTCACAGGGCGACCCGCGTCCGCACTTCGGCCTGGGCAAGCATACGGAAGTTGACAAGCTCATCATTCACTGGCCGAGCGGAATCGATCAGGAGCTTGACCACGTCAAGGCAGACCAGTTCCTGACTGTGAAGGAACCCGCCGAAACGCCCACCGGCACGGGAGGCAAGGGGCGATGAAGGGCGCCTGCACAACCCGATCAGTGCCCCATTCCTGTCATCCTGAGGAGTCCGTCAGCCGACGGGCGACGAAGGATCTCCGCAGCTCCCGAATTCCGTGCAAACTGCGGAGATCGTTCGCTGCGCTCAGGATGACAGCCGGCACGTTTAGCATGGGACTGCTTGTTCTATTGGCCCTCTCCGTTTTCGGTCGTCATCCAGAATCGTACGCTGCAGACTCCACGTCTCAGCAATCAACAACTGCTGAGCCCGAATACCTGTCTCCCGTCGAGATGAGATTCTCGCCGGATGGTCAGCGGCTTTACGTGGTATGCGAGGGTAACGGATCAGTGCTGGCCGTCGATGCGCGCAGCCGCCAAGTTGTGGCGCGCGCGATGGTTGGCGCCAAACCTCGAGGCTTGGCGCTTTCCCCGGACGGCAGCACGCTGTATGTCTCGAACTCCTGGAGCGATACGGTAAGTGAAATAGACGCTCGATCCTTCGCGGTCCGTCGCACTCTCAGGGCAGGTTGGGGACCGGTGGGACTCACTACCGACCGCAGCGGCAAGTTCTTGTACGTGGCCAACAGCGTGGGCGACGACGTGTCACTTTTTGATCTCACTTCGGGCACGGAGATCAAGCGTTTCATGACCGAACGCTATCCTGAACAGATCCTTCTCTCCCGAGATGGACGCCGGGTCTACGTGTCGAACATCTTGCCGCGCTTTGGCCCGTACGATCAGCCGCCTGTTTCTGAACTGCTGGTCATCGACGCCGTGAAGCAACTCGTGGAAGCGCGCGTTTGGGTTCCTGGGGCAATCGAACTGCGGCACATCGCGGAAGCCCCGAAATCCCTGGGCGACTACTTGCTGGTTCCGGAAATAAGGCCCAGGAACCTCGGTCCCCTGATCAGCGTGGCGCAAGGCTGGGTAATGACCCATGGCATAGCCATAGTCCGGCCTGCGACTGGTGCGGTTCGCGAGTCGCCCCGACAGGTTACGCAGGTGGTCCTCGACGACATTGATTACTATTTTGCCGGCGAGAACGGCGCTGCATTTACACCCGACGGGCGCTACGCGCTGCTGACCGCCTCAGAGGCGGACACTCTCACCATCATTGACACCGCCATGCTGGCTCGGCGGCTCCACGCGGTTTCGGGTGAGGAACTTCCCAACCGCCTCGACTCTGCGCGCACGTTTGTCGTGAGGCGTCTCGAGACCGGCTTCGATCCGCAGGACGTGGTTGTTTCACCCGACGGCCGCATGGCCTACGTCGCCAACCGCCTGGACGATACTCTGACGGTCGTTGATCTTGCCAAGCTTCAAGTGGCCTCAACGGTCGGTCTTGGAGGGCCGACAGAACTCACCGCCATTCGCAGAGGCGAGCGGCTTTTCAACGCCGCAAAGTACTGCTTCCAGGGCCAGTTTGCCTGCGCCACTTGCCATCCCAACAGACACTTGGATGGCCTCTCGTGGAATCTGGAAACTGCCCAACTGGGACGCGACCGGGTGGCCAACCGCACTCTGCGCGGGATCAAAGACACGGCGCCCTTTAAATGGAACGGGCACAATCCGGACCTGGCCACCCAGTGCGGCCCGCGCATCGCCAAGTTCCTGTTTCGCTCCGAAGGCTTCAACACTCCCGAACTCGAGGACCTGGTCACGTACATGAACCAGATTCCTCTTCCCCCGAATCGACACCTCTCGGCCGACGGTCAGCTTGCCGAGGCGCAGGAGCGCGGCAAGGCCATCTTCTACCGCACTCAGAAGAATGACGGCACTCCCATTCCGGTCTACAACCAGTGCGCCACCTGCCACCCCGCGAATTCGCACTATACCAGCCGGACAAGCTTCGATGTCGGCTCAGCGGACAAATACGACACGATCTCGTCATTTGATACTCCGCAGTTGGATCGCGTCTACGAGGACGGCCCATATTTGCATAACGGCCAGGCGCTGTCACTCGAGGAAATCTGGACCGTATTCAACAACAAGGACACTCACGGTGTGAGCTCGGATATGTCCAAAGAGCAGTTGAACGATTTGATTGAATTTTTGAAAACACTTTGAAGACCCGGGATTTGAAATTTGAGATTTGAGACTAAGAGATGCCGGATTGTGATTGTGAGGTTTGGGACTTGAGAACCCCGCAAGCCTGCAGTTCTGAAATCTGAAATTTGGAATCTGAGATTCGAGACTACGAGATGCTGGATTGTGAATTTGAGCTTTGGGATTTGGGAACCCTGCAAACCTGCAGGTTCTGAAATCTGAAATTTCGAATCTGAGATTCGAGACTACGAGATGCTGGATTGTGAATTTGAGCTTTGGGATTTGAGAACCCTGCAAGCCCGCAGGTTCTGAAATCTGAAATTTGGAATCTGAAATTTCCGGGGGTGTTAGGAGATACATGATGAAGCGATTGCTGCTGAGCACCGCAATCCTTTTAACAGCGTTTTGCCTCGGAATGGCGCAAAGTGTGTCTTCTCCTGCACCGTCCCCAAAACCGCACCTCATCACTCGCTGGGAGAACTTCACTACCGCCAACGGCATGCCGGACCCAAAGGTCTTTTGCGTCACCGTCGACGGGAGCCGGGTTTGGGCAGGGACCGAAGACGGCCTAGCGCTGATCGAGAACGGAAAGGTGCAGCGAGTTTACACCACCAAAGACGGCCTTGTGCAGCGTGCCGTGATGGGCATAGCTGTGGACAAGAAAGCGGGAGACCTTTGGATTGCCACCTTCGGCGGGGTCAGCCATCTGTCCGGTGGCCAGTTTCAAAACTTCACCAACCTCACCAGCGGCCTTCTGAATGACATTTGTTACGCCGTTGCCGTCGTCGACCAGTACGTCTGGATCGCTACCACGGCGGGCGTCAGCCGCTTCAACACTTATACCGGCGAATGGACTAGTTGGAGCGAAAAGAATGCGCCGTTCCATGAACCGTGGTCTTACGGCATCGCTCCGGCGGGCAATAAGATGTACTTTGCCATTTGGGGTGGCGGCCTGCTCGAATACGACGTGGCCGGCAATTACTGGAAGCCTTATACCGATCCCGACGAGGAAATGGAAATCGTCTTATTCCGCAATCAAGGACTCGTGCACATCATCGTTTCCAACGTTGCCTACAACCCCGACACCCAAATGGTCTGGGCCTCCACCTATTTCGGCCTCAGTGGCTATGACGGCCGCAACTGGCACAATTACCTGACGAAAGACAGCGGCTTGGCGTCGGACTTTATCAATGCGCCTAAGTCCCGCGGCGACGACGTCTGGGCCTGCACCGATAAGGGTCTGAGTTATCTCAACTACAAGACCAATACCTGGATCAGTTATCGTCCTGCAAAGAAAACCGCCCAGGGAGAAATCGAGATCACCTGGCCCGATTCGAAGAAGAACAAACTTGAGACACCAACATCGCTCGCCCATAATTACATCTTAAATATGGACTTCCAGGGCGAGGATATCTGGGTGGCGACAGCCCAAGGGCTGAGCCACGGAATTCGCGAACCTCAGAAGGAGAGTCAACTCTATGCGTCGATCACATCCCACCGCAGCAGCGATGAAGTCGCACAAACCCGTGCCCCGAAAGGCCGTTAGCGCGCCTCATACCCTGAACGAAGCCTTCGACTACCCCAAGCCTTCTTCCTTTTCCCGTGCGCTGCGGCTGGACATTAAAGGCGTGACGATTTTGCTCATTTCCGGCACGGCCAGTGTAGATGAGAGCGGCAAGACGGTCCATGCCGGAGACTTCCGCGCTCAGTGCTGGAGAACCTATCAGAACATAACCGGATTGCTCGAGGCCGAAGGGGCAACGTGGAAGGACATCGTGCGCACTACGTGCTATTTGCGCGATATCGAGCGCGACTACGAAGCTTTCAACGAAGTTCGCACTCAGTTCTTCAAAGAGCAGGAACTGGATCCGCTGCCGGCTTCCACGGGCATCCAGGCCATTCTGTGCCGTCCGGATTTGCTCATCGAGATTGAAGCGATTGCGATCTTCGAGACAGATCGCGACGGCGGCAGCAACGGGCAGTAGGCATGATGCAGCGGCGGACCACCCCTTAGTCCCCTCCTCATTGAGGAGGGGATTCAGGGGTGGTAAGACGGCTGTTTGGGAGGGACGGCAATGAGAATTGCTGGACAAGTTAGCATTGATGACATTCCGAAGATTTGCCCTCTCCTGAGCCGGACGGCCAACCCTCAATACGGAGAGCACGGCACGCGCGTCGTGAACGTGGCGGGCGTGCGGTTTGGGGGCGAGCGTCCCGTGGTGATCGGGGGGCCTTGTGCGGTGGAGAGTCACGCCCAGACCGTCGGGTTGGCGCATGCGGTGAAACGCGCGGGCGCAGACATGCTGCGCGGAGGCGCCTATAAGCCTCGGACTTCCCCGCACGATTTTCAGGGTTCCGGACTCGAGGGCCTGTGCATCCTTGGCATCGCTCGCGCGGAGACCGGCCTCCCCATTGTCACTGAAGTCATGGATCCGCGCATGGTGGCGGAAGTCTCCGAAGTGGCCGACATGCTTCAGGTCGGTTCGCGCAACATGCACAATTACTCACTGCTGGCAGAAGTGGGCCGCGCCCGCAAACCCATTCTGCTGAAGCGCGGAATGTCCGCGAGCCTTTGCGAATGGCTGGGCGCAGCGGAATACATTGCCAAGCAAGGAAATATGGACATCGTGCTGTGCGAGCGCGGCATCCGGGGCTTCCCTTCCGGCGAGTACTCGCGCTACGTGCTCGACCTTAACGTGATTCCGGCAGCCAGGATGCTAACTTTCCTCCCGATTGTTGTCGACCCAAGCCACGCCACCGGGGTCTCCGCCATGGTGGAGCCGGCCAGCCGGGCCGCGCTCGAAATGGGGAGCCACGGGCTGCTGATCGAAGTCGCGGACCTCACCTTCGGCGAGCCCAAGTGTGACGGCTTGCAGGCCATCGATGCGGCGACTTTGGCGAGAATTGTGTTGTTTGCTCACGAGAAGAGAGGAGCCAGAAGTCAGGAGGTTGTCTGTCATGCTGAGCGGAGCGAAGCATCCGCAGTAACTCCTTGAACGCAGGTAAATGCAGATCCTTCGCTCTGCTCAGGATGACGGCAGGGGGACTTGTTCGGCAGCCTGCTAGATGGCTTCGTTCCCGGAGAACATCTGATGCGACGATTCATTATTGTTTCTGCCTTCTTTTTAATGGCGATGCCGGCCTGGCCGCAATACAAAGAACCGGACGACGACAAGCCCGTGCAGCGCTACGCCAACATGCCTGACGAGGCGGTGCCGTACCGGCGCTTTACAAAGCCTTACTACGACTGGT
>Ga0181532_10001166_pt1 | contig 25803 bp, 20 predicted proteins | sample PEATcosm2014_Bin_33_FD_119768 | JGI IMG/M metagenome (GOLD analysis project Ga0181532, IMG submission 119768) | Peatland microbial communities from MTU Mesocosm Facility, Houghton, MI, USA - PEATcosm2014_Bin11_30_metaG | ecosystem: Environmental > Terrestrial > Soil > Wetlands > Peat | place... | reverse complement strand
CGCGCTGCGCGCGGCCACCATGATCCTCTGGCGCGGGCACTGCTCGGTCCATGGCCGGTTCCAGGCCAGCTGCGTCGCCGAGGTGCGCGAGCGGGTGCCGGGGGTGAACGTGATCGTCCATCCGGAGTGCAAGCACGAGGTGGTGCTGGCCGCGGACCAGGTCGGATCGACCGAGAAGATCATCTCGACGATCGAGCGCGCGCCCTCGGGCTCAGCCTGGGCCGTCGGGACGGAACTCAACCTGGTGCAGCGACTGGCGGCCACCAACCCCGACAAGACCGTGGTCTTCCTGGACAAAACGGTCTGTTACTGCTCCACGATGAACCGGATCGACCTGCCGCACCTGGTCTGGGCGATGGAGTCACTGGCTGGCGGCTCGCTGGTCAACCAGATCACGGTCGATCCGCAGACGGCCGCGCAGGCCCGTGCCGCCCTGGACCGGATGCTCGCGCTGCCCTGACCGGCCGCCGCTGGCCAGCCAGGCCCTTTGCCTGGCCGCGCAGCGTCACCGGCGGCGGGCGCGGCCGGCGGAAACTGCCAGCCCTTACAGGCCTGGCGCTCCCCAGACCGGGAACCAGCGGCCCAGGTCGGGCTCGATCTTCAGGTCGTCAGCTAGCACGCCGCGGGTCTGCAGCTCCAGTGCGTTGTCCCGGCGCTCGCCCGACTGCGGGGCGAACGGGTAGAACGTGCCCCGCTTGTACAGGTAGACCAGCCCGAGGCTGCGGCCAGCCGGATTGCGGAATGCCACGATCGTGCACAGCAGCTGCGGGCCGAACCCGCCCGCCTCCAGGGATGAGTTGACCGCATGCAGGTCGGTGACGAGTCCCTCCGCGTCATCAGGCTGGTGGTGGCAGACCAGCCAGGTGAAGCCGTAGGAGTCCGCTGAGACCTCGACCGGTGTCTTGTCCTCGCCCATGTTCAGCAGCTGGCGGACGTCATTCTCGATGTCGCTGAACGCCTTGCCCTCGGCGGCCCGGAAGCAGACGGATCCGGTCCCGGTCGGCGCGAAGTCAGCGGCGGCCTGCAGGGTGATGGCGGCCGACGGCAGCGCGAACAGCGCGTCCAGGTTCGGCGCCACCGGCTTGGTCCGGCCGAGCAGCGTATCGAGGAACCCCACCTGCTACCTCCCGCGCATCGATCGGCCGGACCGGGCTGGACGCGTGCCTTACTTGCTGAGCTGCTGAGAGATCTTGTCCAGCTCGTGCAGCCGCCGCTCCAGCGACGGGTGCGTGGAGAATACCGCGGACAGGCTCATCTCCCCGGCGCGCCGGGCGATCGCGGGCGCGAAGTAGAAGGCGTTCAGCGGCTCGGCCGCGCGCAGGTCCTTGGTCGGGATCCTGGCCATGTCCCCGGTCACCTTGACCAGCGCGCTGGCCAGTGCGGAAGGCCGCCCGGTCAGCAGCGCTCCGGAACGGTCGGCCGACAGCTCCCGGTACCGCGACAGCAGCCTGATCAGCAGGAAGCTGACCGCGTAGGTCACCATGCCGACCAGCATGACGGGGATGATGAGCAGCGCCGCCTGGTTGTTGTTGCTCCGGCCGCGGCCACCGAACAGCTCGGAGTAGAAGGCGAACCGCACGATCAGCGCGGCGACGATGCCGAGGACCGAGGCGATGGTCATGACCGCCACGTCCTTGTGCGCCACGTGCGACATCTCGTGCGCGAGAACGCCCTCGAGCTCCTCGTTGTCCAGCTTCTGCAGCAGGCCCTCGGTCGCGCAGACGACGGCTACCTTGCTGCTGCGCCCGGTCGCGAATGCGTTCGGCATGTAGGTGGGCGCGATCGCCACCCGCGGCTTGGGCATGTCGGCGAGGGCGCAGAGCCGGTCGACGACGCCGTGCAGCCGCGCCGCCTCGGGCCCGTCGTTCGGGGTGACAAGCCGGGCGCCCGCGGTCCTCAGCGCGATCTTGTCCGACCAGTAGTACGACGCGAACGCCGTGCCGACGCCGATCAGCACGGCGAAGATGAGGATCCCGTCGGAGTTGTAGGCACCGCCCCCGCTGCTCCCGTGCCTGGTGCTGTACAAGAAGAGGATATAGAACAGGGCGGCGACGAATCCGACGAAAGCCAGTCCCAGCAGGAACATCGTCGCGCCCATCCGGGCGATCAGCCCGGGATCGCTCGCGTAGCGAGTCCGCGCCATTGCGGCGCCTCCGTTTCCTTGCGGCTGCAACTGTGAGCCGTCTTACTTCATTACAGCGCAGCCACCGGAGTGGTTTGCGCAGCATCCCAGCGCCGTTCGGTGCCGGGGCTGTCCAGCCCTCAATGACCGGCCGGCGGCCAGTTACCTGGTCAACGCCGGGACGGTCCCGTTCGTTCCTGCGACCGCAGGCATGACCCTAGCCAGCCAGCCTGACTGTCAGCCGAACTCCAGCCGAACGCCAGCTCAGGTCAGCCAGCCCTCAGTGAGCCCTCGGCCGGGACCGGACCGGTCCGCCAGCACCGGGCTCAAGCCGGCCCCGGGTCAGCCGGGAATCAGCCCGTCGTCGGTCATCAGCTTGCGGACATCATCCCTGGTGGCATCCGCCTGGGGCATGATCAGGTCAGACGGCGCGAGCATGTCGGCCGGGACCGGGGTCCCGGCCAGCCTGACCCGGCCCAGCAGGGCATCGAGCGCCTGCTTGAAGGCCGGCTCGTCACCTGAGTTGACCGCCGCTTCCAGCTTCGCGTCGAGCTCGTTGAGCTCGCCCGTCAAGGAGTCATCGACCTGGAGCTGACCTTCCCCGAGGATGCGGACGATCACTCCGGTTCACCCGCCTGCTGCTCGGCAGGTGCCGCGGCAGCAGGCTGGGCACCGGTCGCGCCCGGTGCCGAGCCCTCGATCTCCCGCGGCGCGCTGCCGGCCGCAAGCTCGGCCTTCATCCGCTCCAGCTCGTTGTCCACGCCCGTGCCCGCGCCCATCCGGTCCAGCTCGGCCTGGATGTCGTCGCGCGGGCCGCTGACCGCGTCGTTCAGCGCGCCCGAGGCCATCAGCTCGTCGATGGCGCCAGCCCGGGCCTTCATCTGCTCGGTCTTGTCCTCGGCCCGCTGGATCGCCATGCCGACATCGCCCATTTCCTCGGAGATGCCGGTGAAAGCCTCGTTGATCCTGGTCTGCGCCTCCGCGGCCGTGTAGGTGGCCTTGATGGTCTCCTTCTTGGTCCGGAAAGCCTGCACCTTGGCGTCCAGCCGCTGGGCGGCGCCGGTCAGCTTCTCCTCCTCGCCCTGCAGCGAGGCGTACTGGGTCTGCAGGTCAGTCAGCTGCGACTGGACGCCGGCCTTGCGGGTCAGCGCCTCACGGGCCAGGTCCTCGCGCCCCGCGGCCAGCGAGTCCCTGGCCTGCCGGTCCAGCTTGTCGGATGACTGCTGAAGCTGGTTCATCTGCAGCTCCACCCGCTTGCGCGAGGTCGCCACGTCGGCCACGCCGCGCCGGACCTTTTGCAGCAGCTCGAGCTGCGTCTGGTAGGAGTAATCCAGGGTCTCCCGCGGATCTTCCATCTTGTCGAGGGCCTTGTTGGCCTTCGACTTGAAGATCAGCGAGACCCGCTTCATTACGCCCATAGGCGCGACCATCCCCTCATCGGTTCATCCACCGCTGCCGCAGCTCGCGGCGGTGCCGCAGCACGGACGTCTGCGAGAGGCAACGGACATAATGCTTGCAGTCAACCCTACGTCTTGCAGCCAACCCTACGACTGCCTGTGGCAGCCGTCACTACAGAGGTGGACCGGCCCGGATAACGGCGGCCGGGAAAGCGGACGCGCGGCCGGCTGCCCGGCAGCAACGGCGCAGGGCTGGCGATCTGAGCCGTTCGTCCCGGTAGGCTGGTGACGTGTTCCGACGACGTAGCAGCGGCGCTCCTGACGTGCTCGATCAGGCGCCGTCCGGCGATGGCGGCAGTGACGCCGACCCGGCCCAGCCCGACCGTCCCGGCGTGACCGCGGCCAAGGGCCGGCCGACGCCGAAGCGCAGCGAGGTGGAGCGCCGCCGGCGGCAGCCCTACACCGCTCCGGCCGACCGCAAGGCGGCCTCGACCCAGAGCCGGGACGCCAGCCGCACCGCCCGGCAGCGCCGGACGGCGGCCATGCGCAACGGCGAGGAGTGGGCACTGCCGCCCAAGGACAAGGGGCCGGTGCGCGCGCTGGCACGGGACGTGGTGGACTCCCGGCGCGGCATCAGCGAGTTCTACCTGTACGGCGTGTTCGTCATGGTCGCCGTGCTGTTCCTGCCTGCCCTGCGCAAGACGCTGGTCGTCGACTACATCGTGCTGGCCATCCTGGTCGTGATCATCGGCGAGGGCTGGTACGTCGGCCGCCGGGTGCTCCGGCTGGCCCAGCAGCGGTTCCCCGGCGAGAGCATGCGCGGCGTGCGGCTGTACGCGGCCATGCGCGGGACCCAGATCCGCCGGATGCGGATGCCGGCCCCGCGGGTCAAGCCCGGCGCTAAGGTCTGAGCCGGGACACATCCGGCCATCGACCCTGGTGAGCTCCCGGCGGCCGGCGCCGCTAGGTTAACCAGCATGGAACATCGATATCTGGGCCGCAGCGGCCTCAGGGTCAGTGAGATCGCCTACGGGAACTGGCTGACGCACGGCTCGCAGGTGGAAGAGGACGCCGCGCGCGCCTGCGTCGCCGCCGCGCTGGACGAGGGAATCACCACCTTCGACACCGCCGATGCCTATGCCGGCACCAAGGCCGAGGAAGTGCTGGGGCGGGCGCTGCACGGGGTGCGGCGCGAGTCCCTGGAGATCTGCACCAAGGTCTACTGGCCGACGGGAGCCGGCGCCAACAACTCCGGGCTGTCCCGCAAGCACGTCATGGAATCGGCGCATGCGTCCCTGCGGCGGCTGCAGACCGATTACGTCGATCTGTACCAGGCCCATCGCTATGACCACGGCGCGCCCCTGGACGAGACGATGCGCGCCTTCGAGGACCTGGTCCGGCAGGGCAAGGCCCTGTACATCGGCGTATCGGAGTGGCGCGCCGAGGAGATCGCGGCCGCGCTGAAGATCGCCGACGAGATGGGCTTCGACCGGATCATCTCGAACCAGCCGCAGTACAACATGATCTGGCGGGTGATCGAGACCGAGGTGATCCCGCTCTGCGCGGCCGAGGGCATCGGGCAGATCGTCTGGTCCCCCATCGGCCAGGGCGTGCTGACCGGCAAGTACCAGCCGGGTGCCGCGCCGCCGCCCGGCTCGCGGGCCACCGACCAGACCGGATCCCGCTTCATCTCCGAGTACCTCACCGACGAGCTGCTGCGCCGGGTGCAGGACCTCAAGCCGGTCGCCGGCGAGGCCGGGCTGACCATGGCGCAGCTGGCCGTCGCATGGACCCTCCAGAACAGCAACGTCGCCGCGGCCATCATCGGCGCCAGCAGGCCCGAGCAGGTCAGGGAGAACGCCCGCGCCGCGGGCGTCCAGCTGGACAAGGCCCTGCTGCAGCGCATCGACGAGATCCTGGCCCCGGTGATCGTCACCGATCCCGCCGAGACCAGCAGCCCGCCGAGACGGCGCTGACCAGACGGCACCGCTGACCAGACGGCACCAGGGCCGGCTGGCGCGCCTCGCTGAGCGCGCTAGCCGGCCGGGTGCAGGCTCATCGGGCCGTACTCGACCCGCCCGTCCTCGGTCAGGCTGACCTGGTCAACGCCCGCCTCCAGCAGGGTCCGCCAGTTCTCCCCCAGCCAGCTCTCGGCATCGCCCTGGCTGCTGAAGCTCTCTTTCGGAAGATCACGCGATGCGATGGTGCTGCCGTCTGCCTTCTCGAACTGCCAGGTCCAGGTCATGTCCCGCCTCAGTGATCAGGGCCTCAGTCGTTAGGATCAGGCCGGTTGCCGGCCACCCATCGTAATCGCGCTCACCCGAGGCAGGTCATGGACATCCGCTTGCTCGGCACCGGCGGGGATCAGGGCTGGCCATGCCCTGGCTGCCGGTGCGCCTCCTGCATGCGCGGCCGGGCGGCAGGCCGGCGCCGTGCGCCCGGCCAGGTGCTGGTCGACGGGGCGCTGCGCATCGACGCGGGCCAGCCGCCCGCGGGCCAGCCCGCGACCGGGTACCAGGTCACGCGGCTCGAAGGCGGCTGGGACGTGACGGGGCCGGATGGCGGCAGGCTGCTGCTGGCCGCCGGGCCGGCTGCGGTGCCCAGGCCGGCCGAGGGGACCCGGCCGTTCGACGTCGCGCTGCTCGACCTGCTGCACAGCCCGGCCCAGCTCGGCGAGCTGCGGGCCCGCGGCCTGCTGCGGCCCGCCGCCGTGGCGGCCGCGCTGTACATGGACCACCGGATCGAGTCTGAGCCGGAGCTGGCCCGCCGGGCGGCGCTGTGGGGCGCATGCGTCCCGGCTGACGGCGATTCCCTGGCCTCGCCGGGCCCGCTGGCGGCCACTGGCGGGCAGCCGGACGGGCGGGCGGCGGACGCGCGGCCAGGCGGCGTGCCGCTCCCGCACCGGACGCTCATCCTGGGCGGGGCCAGGTCCGGCAAGTCACGGGAGGCCGAGCTCCGGCTGGCCGGCCAGCCCGCCGTGACCTACCTGGCGGCCGGCCCGTGGCCGGGCGGCTCCTGGACAGGCGCCGACGGCAGCCCGGACGCTGAATGGGCGCAGCGCGTGGCGGCGCATCAGGCGGCCAGGCCACGGCACTGGCGGACCGTCGAGAGCCTGGACGTGGCCGGAGTGCTGGCCAGCCAGGACGGTGCGATCCTGCTGGACGGGATCGGCACGTGGCTGGCCGCGGTCATGGACGAGGCCGGTGCCTGGACGGCTGAGCAGGCTGAGCAGGCTGAGGCGACTGAGCGAGCTGGCGGGGCTGAGCGAGCTGGCTGGGCTGAGCGAGCTGGCGGGGCTGAGCGGGCCGCCGGGCCCGCCGGGACGGTCGCCCGCCGGGTGGACGATCTGCTGGCCGCCTGGCGCCAGACGGCGGCCCTGGTCGTGGCGGTGAGCGATCAGGTAGGGTCCGGAATCGTGCCCGCGACGCCGAGCGGCAGGCTCTTCCGCGATCAGCTCGGCTGGCTGAACCAGCGGCTGGCGGCCGAGTCCGAGCAGACCCTGCTGGTGGTAGCCGGCCGAGTGCTGAGCATGACAACTTAGCCTGAATCATCACTAATCGCGGATTGGGATCGCGAACGGCACGAGCCGGGCCTGCAGAGCTGTTAAGTTCTACTGGCTAGCTCTGAGCCGGGCATATTCTCCCGCAGGCGCCCAGCTCAGCCCCGTGAGCAAGGTGGTGACGACATTGACACGCGTCGTTGTCGTAGGCGATCTGATGACCGACACGGTCGCGCATGCGCACCTGCCGCTGGCCCGAGGCAGTGACACGCCGGCCACGGTCACCATGCACGGCGGCGGCTCGGGCGCCAACGTCGCTGCCTGGCTGGCCGTCGACGGCGCCGAGGTGGCGTTCGTCGGGCGCCGCGGCGCGGACATCGCCGGGCGGAACAGGGACATGGAGCTGATGGGCTACGGGGTGGACGCGCGCCTCGTGATGGATCCCGAGCGGCCGACCGGGACCTGCGTGGTGATGGTCACCCACAAGGGCGAGCACACGATGCTGTCCGATCCCGGCGCCAGCGCGGCCCTGTCCGCCGATGACCTGCCCAAGGACCTGTTCACGCCGGGCAGTCACCTGCACATCTCCGGCTACACGCTGCTGAACGAGGGCTCCCGGCCGGCCACGCTCGCGGCGCTCTCCTACGCGCAGCGGGCCGGGATGACGGTGTCGGTCGACGGCGCCTCGGCGGCCCCGCTCGAGCGGGTCGGCGCCGAGCCGTTCCTGCAGCTGACCAACGGCGCTGTCCTGCTCTTCGTGAACTCCGAGCAGGGCCGGGTGCTCACCGGCCGCGATGAGCCCGAGCAGGCCGCGCGGGTGCTGAACGCCTGGTACCCGCACGTGGTGATGAAGCTCGGCGCTGATGGCGCCCTGTTCTACGCCAACGGCCGGCCCGATCCGGTCCGGGTGCCCGGCCCCCCGATCGAGCGGATCGTGGACCGGACCGGCGCCGGGGACGCGTTCTGCGCCGGGTTCCTGCCCGCGTGGCTGGACAAGAAGCCGCCGGGCGAGGCCCTGGCCGGGGGGTGCCGTCTCGCGGCGCGCGCTCTCAGCCTGGTCGGCGCCCGGCCCCTGCTCTAGCCGGCCGCCGGACTGGCCAGGGATCGTGATGGGGCGGGGCTGCCGTTTCGCAGCGGCGTGGCCGGCCGGCTGACCCTGCGCATCCGATGCCGTGACTGACTACCTGGACCGTCTCTTCTCGCTGGCCGGCCGGGTCGCGCTGGTGACGGGCGGGAGCTCGGGCATCGGCCGGGCCATCGTGCTGGCGCTCGGCCAGGCCGGCGCATCCGTCGTCGTGCTCGCCCGCGGCGAGGCGATGCTGCGGGACACCGTGGCGCAACTCCGCGCGGCCGGGGGCTGCGCCAGCTGGGTGAGCGCGGATCTCGGTGACCAGGCCGAGCTGGAACGCGCCGCGCGGCAGGCCGCCGCCGCGCTGGGCGAGCCCGACATCCTGGTGAACTGCGCCGGGGTCAACCTGCGGCCGCCGCTGGCGCAGCTGACCCTGGCCGACTGGGAGACGACCATGGCCGTCAACCTGACCGCCCCGTTCCTGCTCGGCCAGCGGTTCGGGCCGGCCATGGCGGCACGCGGCTGGGGCCGGATCATCAACATCAGCTCCCAGCAGGCAAACCGGGCGTTCGGCAACAGCGGCGGCTACGGCGTGTCCAAGGGCGGCGTCGAGTCCCTCACCCGGTCGCAGTCCGAAGCCTGGGCGTCCAGCGGCGTGTGCTGTAACACGATCGCGCCCGGCTTCGTCGCCACTGCGCTGACCACCCCGGTCGCCAGCGACCCGGTGCGGTCAGCGGCGCTGGCCGCCCGCACGATGATCGGCCGCAACGGCGAGCCAGCCGACTTCGCCGGCCCGGCGGTCTTCCTGGCCAGCCCGGCGGCCGGCTACGTGACCGGTCAGGTCATCTACGTCGATGGCGGCTTCTCGGCCACGTGACCGGGGCCGCGCCCGGCCAGCCAGGCCCCGCTGGAGCCCGCCGCGAGCGGAGATTTTCATGATCACGGCATTCTGTCGGTCGCTGCGACTGACAGGATTCCGTGATCAAGAGCGTGGCGGCCGCCGGGGCTTACGCGTCAGGGCGGCGGGGCCGTGGTGTGCGTGTGGCCGACGGCGATGCCGAGGATGATGGACAGCAGCAGCGTCGCGACGCCGATCCAGCCCAGCACGATGCCGGCGATGGCCAGGCCGCGGCCTGACTGGTTCCGGCTCCGGATCTGGCTCAGCGAGACGTACCCGAAGATCAGCGCAGCGATCGAGCCCAGCCAGAAGATCCAGATGATGCCGAGCACCAGCGACACGATCGCCAGCGGATTGGTCTTGCGCGCGGGCATCGGATAGCCGCCCTGCGGCCCCCAGTTGCCGGCTCCCGGCTGGGCCGGATAGCTGCCCCAGGCCGGTGCCTGGTAGCCGGCGGCGGTCCCGCCCGGCTGCTGGTAAGCCGCCGCCGGGTCCTGGTAGCCGCCCTGCGCCTGGTAGCCACCCGGCTGCTGGTAGCCGGCAGGCTGCTGGTAGCCGGCAGGCTGATCGAATCCGGCGGACGCCGGCTGGCCGCCCTGCTCCGGGCTGGCTGACCTCCGCCCGGCGCCGCAGAGGGCGCACCGCTGGTCGTTCGCCGCCATCGGATGGCCGTTGTCGCACAGCGGGACGCTCTCCCCGTACGGCTGCCATGGATTCGTCAATGCCGCCCCTTTCTGACGCCGAAGGTACCACTTGCGGACGGCGGCGGGCGGGACCTGCCAGGCCTGCCGGGCTGCCTCGCCCGGCACCGCCGGGCGAGGCAGCGCGGCCCTCAGCGGAGTGCCGGCCTGCACGCGGTCCGGTCCGACGGCACAATGACGGTCATGGCCAGACGCACTACGACAACTCCCGCCGGTCCGCCGCGCCGCTCCGGTGGCGGCGGCTCAGGCCGGCGCCCGCCCGGCCCGCCGGCCGGCGCCGAGGACTTCGAGGAAAACATCGTCGACATCGACGTGACCGACGAGATGCGCGGCAGCTATCTCGAGTACGCCTACTCGGTGATCTACCAGCGTGCCCTGCCGGACGCCAGGGACGGGCTGAAGCCGGTCCAGCGCCGCATCCTGTACCAGATGCGCGACATGGGGCTGTCGCCGCAGCATGCCTACGTCAAGTGCGCCCAGGTCGTCGGCTCCGTCATGGGGCGGCTGCACCCGCACGGCGACAGCGCCATCTACGACGCGCTGGTGCGGATGACGCAGCCGTTCGCGATGCGGCTGCCGCTGGTCGACGGGCACGGCAACTTCGGGTCGCTGGGCGGCGAGGACTCGGCGGCGGCCTACCGCTACACCGAGGCGCGGCTGGCCGCGGCCGCCATGGAGATGACCAACTCCCTGGACGAGGACACGGTCGACTTCATCCCGAACTACGACGGCACTGACACCCAGCCCGAGGTGCTGCCATCGGCGATCCCCAACCTCCTGGTCAACGGGACGGCGGGGATCGCGGTCGGGATGGCCACCAACATGGCGCCGCACAACCTCGGCGAGGTCGTCGCCGCCGCCCGGCACCTGATCGCGCACCCGGATGCCGACCTGGAGACGCTGATGCGGTTCGTGCCCGGCCCGGACCTGCCGACCGGGGGGAAGATCATCGGGCTGGAGGGCATCAGGGACGCCTACGAGACCGGCCGCGGCACCTTCCGGACCAGGGCGGCGGCCAGGATCGAGCAGATCACCCCGCGGCGGACCGGCATCGTGGTCTCCGAGCTGCCCTACGGGGTGGGCCCGGAGAAGGTGATCGCCCGGATCAAGGACCTGGTCCAGGCCAGGAAGCTGGCCGGAATCGCGGACCTGAAGGACCTCACCGACCGGCACCGCGGCCTGCAGCTGGTGATCGAGCTCCGCAGCGGCTTCCACGCCGAGGCGCTACTCGACGAGCTGTACCGGCTGACGCCGATGGAAGAGACGTTCGGCATCAACAACGTCGCGCTCGTCGACGGCCGGCCGCGCGTGCTCGGCCTGCGCGAGCTGCTGCAGATCTATGTCGATCACCGGATCGAGGTCGTCCGCCGCCGTACCGCGTTCCGCCGCCGGAAGCGGGCGGACCGGCTGCACCTGGTCGACGGCCTGATCGTGGCGCTGCTGAACATCGACGAGGTCATCCAGGTCATCCGCACCAGCGACGACGCGGCGGCCGCCAGGGAGCGGCTGATGGCCGTGTTCGACCTGACCGAGATCCAGGCCCAGTACATCCTGGACACGCCGCTGCGCCGGCTCACCCGTTACGACCGGCTGGAGCTGGAGCGGGAGCGGGACACGCTGCGGGCCGAGATCGCCGAGCTGACCGCGATCCTCGACTCTGAGGACCGGCTGCGCGAGGTGGTGTCCGACGAGCTGGCCAGCGTGAGCGAGCGGTTCGCGACACCGCGCCGCACCGTCCTGCTGGAAGGCAGCGGCGCGGCCCGCACGGCGGCCGTGCCGCTGGAGGTGGCGGACGATCCGTGCACGGTCCTGCTGTCGTCTGCCGGGCTGCTGGCCAGGACCGCGGCCAGGCAGCCCGCCGGGCAGGACGCGCTCTCGCTGGCCGACGCCGACCCGGAACGGAACCAGCCCCCCGCACCGGGCACGCCGCCCGGTGCCGGGACGGCGCGGCCGCGATCCCAGCCAGAGCAGGGTCGCCGCGCGGCGCACGACGTCATCGTGTCGGAGATCCCGTCCACGGCCCGCGGCACGATCGGCGTCGTCACCTCCCGCGGGCGGCTGATCCGGCTGGGCGTGCTGGAGCTGCCGGCCCTGCCGCCGAGCGCTCACTCCCCCGGCCTGTCCGGCGGGGCGCCGGTGAGCGAGTTCGTGTCGACGCAGCCGGGCGAGAAAGTGGTCGCCGTCGTGGACGCCGACGGCGCGAGCGCGGGCGCGGGCCTGGCCCTCGGCACCGCGCAGGGCGTGGTGAAGCGGGTCGCTCCCGACTACCCGCAGAACGCGACCGAGTTCGACGTGATCGCGCTGAAGGATGGTGACACCGTGGTCGGTGCCGTCCAGCTCGCCGACGAGGAGCAGGACCTGGTCTTCATCACCAGCGACGCCCAGCTGCTGCGATTCGGCGCGTCCTCGGTCCGGCCGCAGGGCCGGGCCGCGGCCGGCATGGCCGGGATCAGGCTGGCGCCGCGCGCGGCCGTGACCTGGTTCGGCGCCGTGCATCCCGGCCCGGCAGATCCGGGCGCGCCGGATGCCCCGGTGGTGGTGACCGTGGCCGGCCGCGCGGACGCGCTGCCCGGCACCTCGGCCGCGTCGGTCAAGGTCACGCCCTATGCCGAGTACCCGCCCAAGGGCCGGGCCACCGGCGGCGTGCGCTGTCACCGGTTCCTCAAGGGCGAGGACGCGCTCGTGCTCGCCTGGGCCGGCCCCGGGCCAGCTCGCGGTGCTACCGATGCGGGCACGCCGGTCGAGCTGCCTGCGCCCGAGGGCCGGCGCGATGGCTCCGGTGAGCGGGTCCGCCATCCGCTGGCGGCCCTCGGCGGGACGGCCGGCCCCGGCTAGGCCGGGCGGGAACGCAGCGCAGGGCGCTGTCTGCGGCGCACTCCGCTCGCGGAGCCTCCGCCTGCCGCGCAGGGCCTCAGCTCAGGGCATGCTGAGCACTGCGCCAGGACGGTTACTCAGAGCGCTCTGAGAGCAACGCTTCGGGTTCCGCCGGGTACTCGCGGCCGATGCTGTCCCTGGGCGGATCCGACCGCTTCCGCCCGGGAAACCAGCAGGAAAGGAGGCACACATGGCATTCGGCACAGGCCGGGCGGGGCGCCTGGTCATCACCGGGTTCGTCGCGGCCGGCCTTGGCGCGGGCGTGACCGGCGTCGCGCTGGCCGCTACCGGCAGTCCGGCGTCGACGACGAGGGCAGCAACATCCTCGTCCACGTCCTCGTCCACGCCGGCTTCTGCGTCGTCGGCCACGTCGGCGTCGCCGTCGGCGGGCTCGACGAAGGCGCCATCATCGGGTTCCGGCCCGATGAAGGGGCACTGCACGCACATGAAGGCCGGAACCGGCGCGAGTCCGGGCGCGAGCCCGAGCGGCTCGTAACGGGCCCTCCCGGCGGACCGGCCGCTAGCCATGGCCGGCAGGAGCTCTCAGGAGCCGCTCAGGTGATCCCCGTTAGCCTGACGCGCCTGGACTGCCTGCTGGCCTGGGGCCGCCCGCCGGGAGCCCGCCCAGGACCGCCCTGCGCCGCCGGGGTCATCCGGGGCCGCCCGGCGGGCGCAGGGGGCGCCTCCCCGGCCGGGCCGGGCCAGCGGCTGCCGCTGGCGTCAGGTGTCAATGCGGGCCGGGTCGAGCTCGGCCGCGCCGCCGACGATGAAGTCCCGCCGGGGAGCCACCTCGCTGCCCATCAGCAGATTGAAGATCTCGGCGGCCGCTGCCGCGTCCGCGATCCTGATCCGGCGCAGGGTGCGGTGCCGCGGGTCCATCGTGGTCTCCGCCAGCTGGGCGGCATCCATCTCGCCGAGTCCCTTGTAGCGCTGCGGGGACTCCTTGAACCGCTGGCCCTTGCGCTCCAGCTCCAGCAGCGTCCGGTTCAGCTCGGCGTCGGAGTAGGTGTAGATGTACTTCGGCTGGCCCTTCTTCGGGCTGGTCAGCTCGATCCGGTGCAGCGGCGGCACCGCCGAGAACACCCGGCCCGCCTCGACCATCGGCCGCATGTAGCGGTGGAACAGGGTCAGCAGCAGGGTCCTGATATGGGCGCCGTCCACGTCCGCATCGGCCATGAAGATCACTCGCTGGTAACGAGCCGCGTCCAGGTCGAACGCGTTGCCCGACCCGGCCCCGAGCACCTGGATGATGGCGGCGCACTCGGCGTTCTTGAGCATGTCGGTCAGCGACGCCTTCTGCACGTTCAGGATCTTGCCGCGGATCGGCAGCAGGGCCTGGAATTCCGAGTCCCTGGCCAGCTTGGCGGTGCCGAGCGCGGAGTCTCCCTCCACGATGAACAGCTCGCTGCGGTCGTCGGCCAGGCGGCAGTCCACCAGCTTGGCCGGCAGCGCCGAGCTGGCCAGGGCGGTCTTGCGCCGCTGATTCTCCCGGTGCTCGCGGGCCGCGATCCGGGTCCTGGCCGCCGCGGCGACCTTGTCGAGCACGGCGCGGGCCTGCTGCCTACTGCCCCGCACCCGGCCCTCGAGGAAGCCCCGGAGCTCGGCGGAGACGACCTGAGCCACGATCCTGGATGCCGCCGGGGTGCCGAGCACCTCCTTGGTCTGTCCCTCGAACTGCGGCTCAGGCAGCCGGACGGCGATCACCGCCGTCAGGCCCTCCAGCACGTCCTCCTTCAGGACCGGCTCGTCGCCGTTCCTCAGCAGCCGGATCGCCCGCAGCTGCTCGTTGAGCGTGCGCACGATGGCCCGCTCGAACCCGGTAACGTGCGTGCCGCCCTTCGGCGTGGCGATGACGTTGACGAAGGACCGCGTGACGCTGTCATAGCCGCTGTCCCAGCGCAGCGCCACGTCCACCGACAGCTCCCGCTCGACGTCGGTGGGCGTCAGGTGCCCCAGGTCGTCCAGGACCGGGATGGTCTCGGTGAAATGCCCCGACCCGGTCAGCCGCAGCACGCCGGTCACGGGCTCACCGGGCGACAGGTGCTCGCAGAACTCGCTGATCCCGCCGGCGAACCGGAACTCGGCCTCGCGCCCGCCCGGCTGCACGCCGGTCATGTCGGCCAGCACCTGCCCGGCGCCTTCCTGGCCGGGCTGCCCGTCCGCCTCGGCGCCGGCCGCGGGGCGGGCAGGCTCGCGGGCCGGGCGCTCATCCACGACCCGGATGGCCAGGCCCGGCACCAGGTAAGCCGTCTGCCGCGCGCGCTGCGTCAGCGCCTCGAAATTCCAGTCAGCGCCGGGCACGAACACCTGCCGGTCCGGCCAGAACCGCACCCGCGTGCCGGTCAGCGTCCTGGCCACCCGGCGCACCTTGCGCAGCCCGGATCCCGGCTCGAAGGACGCATCCGGCCCGGTCTCGCCGAACTGGCCGGGCGTCCCGCGGCGGAAGCTAGCCGCCCACTCGTGCCCGCCGCGGTCCACCTGGACGTCCAGCCGGGCCGACAGCGCGTTCACCACGGACGCGCCGACGCCGTGCAGGCCGCCCGAGGCGGTGTAGGACCCGCCGCCGAACTTCCCGCCCGCGTGCAGGCGGGTCATGACGAGCTCCACGCCGGTCAGCCCGGTCCTGGGCTCGATGTCGACCGGAATCCCGCGGCCGGTGTCTCGCACCTCGGCCGAGCCGTCAGCGTGCAGGATCACCTCGATCCGGGTGCAGTGGCCGTTCAGGGCCTCGTCCACGGCGTTGTCGAAGATCTCCCAGAGGCAGTGCAGCAGGCCGCGGCCATCGGTCGAGCCGATGTACATGCCGGGGCGCTTGCGGACCGCCTCCAGGCCCTCCAGCACCGTCAGATGCCGCGCCGTGTACCCATCCGCTGCGCTGGCTGGCGGCGGGGGTGCTGTGCTGACGGCGGTCACGGCGGCTCTCCTGAGATGGCACGGCCGGCGGCGGGCCGGCCTGACGGGCGGGATGAATCCTGAGGGCAGACTAGCCGCCCCGGCGGCTTCTCCCGTGCAACCACGCCGCCGACATACCCGGCGACCTGGTACAACGCAGGCGCGGCCGATGACGAGGCGGAGACGAGGCGGAGAACGAGGCGGAAACCAGGCGCGGAACGGCCATGCCGGGCCCCGTGTTCGCCCACGGCATATCCGACACGACTAGGGGAGACTAGGGGATGACAACCGCCCGGCAAGGTGTTGTGATGCGGTAGAGATCACTAGTTGCATGGTCCGCCGGCAAGGGCGCCGGCGGACAGAGGCGAGGAGGCGACATGTCCGGAGCTATTGCCCCTACGAAGCCGCTGACCGCCAGCGACATTTGTGACAGGTGCGGGGCCCCTGCGTACGTACGCGTCCTGCTTCCCGGATCGGCGGAGCTGCTTTTCTGCGCGCACCACAATCGCAAGCACGCCGATGCGCTGGCCAAGGTCGCGGTGGAGATTCAGGACGAAACGGGCAGACTGTCCGATAAGCCAGGATCTGACTCGCGGTAAGCGCGAGCGCAGCGCCTGATTCGTGCCCGTGCCGCCGCCCGTCAGGGCGACGGCACGGGCACGCGCTTATCCCGGCAGGTTCCTGCCATCGGGCCGGGCGCCAGCCGCAGCGCGCAGATCCGGCCTGGTGATCAGATCCGGCCTGTCCCTGTTGTGGCGCCCTGGGCGCACATGCCTGACCGCCTCAGCCGGAGTCGTCAGCTGAGGCGGCCGGTCAGCGATCGGGCTGGCTCAGTCGAGGTAGTCGCGGAGCACCTGGGACCTGGACGGATGCCGCAGCTTCGACATGGTCTTGGACTCGATCTGCCGGATCCGCTCCCTGGTGACCCCGTAGACCTTGCCGATCTCATCCAGGGTCTTGGGCTGGCCGTCGGTCAGGCCGAACCGCATCGACACCACCCCGGCCTCCCGCTCCGACAGGGTGTCAAGCACCGAGTGCAGCTGCTCCTGCAGGAGCGTGAAGCTGACGGCCTCGCCAGGCTGGATCGCCTCGGAGTCCTCGATCAGGTCACCGAACTCGCTGTCGCCGTCCTCGCCGAGCGGCGTATGCAGAGATATCGGCTCACGGCCGTACTTCTGCACCTCGATGACCTTCTCCGGGGTCATGTCCAGCTCGGCGGCGAGCTCCTCTGGCGTCGGCTCGCGGCCCAGGTCCTGCAGCATCTGCCGCTGCACCCTGGCCAGCTTGTTGATCACCTCGACCATGTGCACGGGGATCCGGATCGTCCGGGCCTGATCGGCCATGGCCCGGGTGATCGCCTGCCTGATCCACCAGGTCGCGTAGGTGGAGAACTTGTAGCCCTTGGTGTAGTCGAACTTCTCGACCGCCCTGATCAGGCCGAGGTTCCCCTCCTGGATCAGGTCGAGGAACAGCATGCCCCGGCCGGTGTAGCGCTTGGCCAGCGAGACCACCAGCCGCAGGTTCGCCTCGAGCAGGTGATTCTTGGCCCGCCTGCCGTCGTCGGCGATCCACTCGAGATCGAGACGGGCCTCCGGCCGGAGCGATCCCCGGCCCTCGGCGAGCTTCTCCTCGGCGAACAGGCCGGCCTCAATCCGCTTCGCGAGCTCGACTTCCTGCTCGGCGTTCAGCAGCGGGACCTTGCCGATCTGCTTCAGGTAGTCCTTGACCGGGTCGGATGTCGCTCCCGCCACCGCCACCTGGGCAGCCGGGAGATCTTCGTCGTCGTCGCCGTAGACGAAGACGTCGTCGTCGCCTTCCTCGCCGGTCCCGGTCGCGGCGGCCGCGGGCGCTCCTGCCACGGCAACGGCCGGGCCGTCGCTGGCCTCCTGCTCGTCGGCGGCGTCGGCCGGCAGCTCGGCGTCATCGGCGGCCACTGTGTCGTCGATCTCGTCACCGTCGATCTCGTCATCCCCGGCCAGCTCGGCCAGGTCCTCGAGGTCGGCGTCGACATCCAGGTCGGCCACGGCCGTGAGATCGGGATCGCCGTCCAGGTCGCCCGCGGCATCCAGGTCGGCCGCTATGTCGATGCCGTCAGCTGCCGGGCCGACGAAGTCAGCGTCCGCAGTCACAGTGCCCCGCTCGTTGTCGCCATCGTTCCCCCTACCGGGACTATCCGATCCGTTGCTCGATCCGCGTGCCCGCACCGCCGCGGCGGCAGGCCGGCGGGCCGGCGCCGGGCGGCGTTTCGCGGGCGGGTCGCCTGCCGCCGGGGCCAGCCGGTCACCGGCAGCATCATCATCTGGCGGAGCATCCCCGGGCCGGGAAGCGCCGCGACGCGGCCTCGCGGCCGCTGAGCGCCTGGCGGCGGGAACTCTCCGGCCGTCAGCGGTATCGTCGTCGCCCTGCGCCAGCGCGAGAGCCGCATCTGCCCGCCTGCCGCCTGCGTCCGCAGAGTCGGCGCGGCCCTGCTGCGGAACGCGCCCGTCCTCAGCGGGCGGCCGAGACTGCCGCCGGGCTGCGGAGCTTGCAGCGCCTGCCACCGCGGTCACCCCTTCCTTCGCTGGCTGGCGGCCGGTCGTGCCGCGCAGCGCCCCTGGCCGAGCGAGCTAGCGGACGACACAGGCTGCCTCCCCGGCAAACGTCATGGCGAGAAATGGACCCTACCTTGCGGGCCCTGCTCCTCCGGCTGCACCGAAAACGACGAACCTGCCGCATGGGATCGAAGACTGCACTGGCTTATCTCCCGCCAACCACCTTAGGCGGACTCGATGGGTAGCTCGTACCGCTGCGGGCCTCCAGCCGGCGAAATCCCCCGCTGCAACCGCAGCCCGGGAAATAGTACCCGCATCCGTCACGCCTTCCCCTCCCTCGCCACTCGCACCGCCTGCGGGCCGGGACCAGCCTGCAGCCCCGACTCCCGGCCTGGCACGTGCAGGACCAGCACGGTCACGTCGTCGTCCTGCTCATACCCGGTCAGCATCCGGTCAACGAGGTAACTGAGCAACTCCGCAGGATCTTCCACCACCTCGGGCGGAGCCTGAGCTGCCACCGAGACGAGCTCGTCCAGGCCGACATCGAGGCCCCGCTTGCGGTTCTCCACCAGTCCATCGGAATACAGCACTGCCGTGTTGCCGGGCGGCAGCCGGAACGGGTACTGGCGCCGCGGGCTGGCCCAGCCCAGCGGCGTCCCTGCCTCGGTCAGGTCGAGCCGGGGCGGGGCGTCGGCCGACAGCAGCAGCGGCGGCAGGTGCCCGGCGTTGCCGGCGATGCCCTCGCCCGTCTCCGGGTCCACCACCAGATACGCGACGGTCGTGACCTGCTCTTCCAGCTCGGTGGCGATGAACAGCCGGTCCAACCCGGCCAGCACGGCGGCCGGCCTCGGGTCGGTCAGTGCCAGGGCACGCAGCGCGTTGCGCACCCGGCCCATGCCCGCCGCGGCCGTCAGTCCCTTGCCCATCACGTCGCCGGCGGCCACCGCCAGCTTCCCGTCCGGCAGCCGGAAGGCGTCGTACCAGTCCCCGCCGATCTCCATGTTCCTGGTGACCGGCAGGTACCTGGCCTCCAGGATGATGCCGGGCACCGTGGGCAGCCGGTCCGGCAGCAGGCTGCGCTGCAGCGTCTCGGCCGTGGTGTGCTCCCGCTCGTACAGCGTCGCCCGCTCCAGCGCGAGCGCGCACTGCCCCGCCAGGGCCTCCAGGAAGACCCGCTCTTCCTCGGTGATCTGACGGTTCCTGGTAAAGGAGAACCGCAGCGCGCCGAGACCGGCGCCGGACGACATCAGCGGCAGCCCGACCCAGGCCCGCTCGTCGGTATGGGCGAGGAACAGCTCCACCCCCGCCTCGGCGTCGGCGAAGTAGCGTCGCAACGAGTCCGGGCTGTCCAGCAGCACGGGCCGGCGGGTCTGCACCGCGGCGGTCATCACGCTGGGCACGTCCAGCGGGATGTCGCCGCTGGGCGCTCCGGGGCTGCTGGGCAGCCCGGCCGGGTTGATCGTGCGCAGCCGGAGCCGGTCCGGGTCCAGCATGGCCACCGCCGAGCGCTCGGCCCCGACGGCCGAGCGGCCGACCTCGGTGATGACCTGGACCACCTGCTCGATGGTCAGCGCCTCGGCCAGCATGGAGGTCGCCTGCTGCAGCCGCGCCGTGCGCAGCGCAGCGGCGGAGAGCTGCTCGGTCAGCCTGCCGCGCATCTCCTCGGCCTCGCGCTGGCCCGTGACGTCGGTGCTGGCGCCCACCCACTCGATGATCTGGCCGTCCCGCTCGATCGGCACGGCACGAACATCGTAATGCCGGTATGAGCCTGTTTTCGTGCGCACCCGGTAGCGGCTGTCGAACACCTTGCCGGACCGGACGCAGTCCTGCCAGTCGCGCCCGACGCGGTCACGGTCGTCGTCGTGGATCGCCGCCAGCCAGCCCTTGCCCAGGTAATCATCCACCGTCTGGCCGGTGATCCAGCGCCACTCGGGCGAGTCCTCGGCGATCTCGCCGGCCGGCGTGGTCACCCAGACCACCTGGGCGCCTGCCTGCACCAGCGACCGGTAGCGCTCCTCGCTGCGGCGCAGGGCCTCCGCCGAGGCCAGCCGGTCAGTCACGTCGGCGGCCATCAGGGTGACGCCTGCCAGGGCGCCGTCAGCGTCCCAGCAGGGGATCCAGGAGAATTCCCAGTGCGAGCGGCGGGCCAGCTGGCCGATGCCCGCCGGGCCGGCGGCCTCCGCCGACCGGGGCCCCTGGGCCGGCAGCGCGGCCGGCTGCGCCGTGACCATCTCGATCCCGGTCTCCAGCAGCGGCTCGTTCGTGCCGAGGACCTGCCGGAGCGCGGCCTCAGCGCGCTGCGCGAGGGCGGCCGGCCACACCTCAGCCGGGCTCCGGCCGACATGAGCGGCCGGGTCGAGAGCGGCCTGGCCATCCGGGCCGAACTGGGCCAGTACCTCGTTCACCCGGAGAAACCGCAGGTCAGGACCGAAGAACGCGAAACCGACCGGAGCGTGGGCCAGCAGCGCCGCCAGCAGCGCCGCATCGGAGGCATCGAGTCCGGGCAGCCGCGGCCTGGGCACCGACGTGCCGGTACTCACTGCGACGACCCCGAAGCCGCACGGGCGCGTGCCATCGAACAGCTCCTTCCTGCTCACTGCGGACACAAGAAGGCTAGCGGCAAGAACGCATACAAGAAGCCCGGCGACAACAACTCGGCGATGAGCGTCGTTCCGGCGGCCAGCAGCCTAGGTCAGGTGGCGCCGCCTACGCACCACTTTCCGGATCAATCCGGCTCCGGGAGCCGGGATGGCCGGCGCCGCCGGCCATCCCGGCCCGGCACGGCATCCGGGGCGAGCCCAGACCCGCCGTTCCGGGCGCTAATGGACTAACCTTCCAGTTACGCAATAGACCGGAGCTAATCGCCACCCTTACCGGGGGATGCCATCTCGGTTAAACCCGCCCTGACAGAAGGATTCGGGCGGCGCGCCGCCGCATCCGTCGCATCAGCGCGCGAGGATCTGGGAAGCTAGAGACGTGAGTCCGCAGAGCCGACGACGAGAGCCCACTGGCGGGCATGGTCAGCACGGGTCTTCCGGTCCGGCCCGCGGGCCCGGCGGACTGGCAGCCCCGCCGCCTAGCGCGCTGTTCGCCGAGATGCTCAGGGCTGCCCGCGAGCTGCTGGCCGTCCGCAGCCCGCTGGACGCGGAGCTGATGGTCAGTGAGCTGCTCGGCACCTGGTGGGGCCAGCGTCCGAGCCGCTCTGGCCGGCGTGAGGTGCGGCGCCGCCGGGCCAGCATCGAGGAGCTCATCGGCGAGGGCCTGGTGGCCTACGCAGCCGAGCAGGCGAGCCCGGCCGCGCTGGCGCTGCTCTCCGGCATCGCGTGCCTCGGCACGCCCCGGCAGGCGGCCCAGGCCGAGCTCGCGGCCCTCGACCTGATGGACCGCGGGGTGGCGCGGCCGGGCTGGGCCGAGCACGTCGGGGCGGTCGTATCGGCGGAGTGCTACCTCAACTCCGACGCCTACGGCGATCGCGACGAGGTGGTCTGCGTCTTCAGCTATGCCGGGCAGGAACAGCATGCCCTGGTCGTGGTCGTCGATTACAACACCGGCGGCATGGCCTGCGATGGCTGGGTCACTTCCCAGGTCAGCAAGCTGCTGGAGTACTGCTCGGACGCCAGCAGGCTGTCTCACGGCCAGGGCGAGGGGCAGGCGGCCCAGCGGCCGCCTGCGGGCCGGGGAACTGCGCTGCAGGTCGGTCATGGCGCCGCGGCGGCCAACCTGGTGACCGTCCAGACGACCTTCACCCAGGTTGACGCCGCGCACGTGCGATGGCTGCTGGAGGCGGCACTCGCCACGACTGAGTCGGCCGCCGAGCCGCCGGTGAGCGCCTCGTTCCCCTCTTACCACGCGTTCATCCGCGCGCGCGTCCGGACCCTGCCCCCGACCACGGCGAGCGGCGCGGCTCCGCTGCCGCCGCCTGCCGCGGCTCTCACCGCCGCGGCCAGGCGCCAGCTGTGGCGCAAGGACCGGCGGGCCATGCTGGTAGCCGAGTTCCTCGCTTCCGACGAGGCAGAGGACCTGTCCGACCGGCAGGCGGCCAGCCGGTGCGCCGACCACATCGTCGAGTACGGCTGCGAGCGCGACTTCGGCCGCCCGCTGCGGATGAGCCCCGCCAAGGCGGAGACCTTCCTGCTGGACTGGCTGCCCAGGAAAGTCATGCTGTCCCCGGCCGAGCAGGACGCGATGCCGCATGTGCTGCTCGCCTGGGTGCGCTGGGCGGGGGCCAGGTCCGGGCTCAGCAGCGAGGCCATCGCCAGGACGCTGGACGCGGTCTTCGACGCGATGCGCATGTTCGGCACGGTCTACCGCGACCCGGCTTCCTTCGGCCTGGAGCCCGAGCTGGTGGCCCGGCTGCTGCCCGACCGTGACCTGGAGGCGCTGGCCCGCCGTGCTTTCGCCTTCCCGCTGCTGAACGGCACCCACGGCGGGGTCGACCTGGCCGGCCTCGATCCTGCCTCACCCGCGGACCGCCGCGCCCTGCTGGCTGCCGATCACCACGACCCCTCCGGCCGCCAGGCCAGCCCGGAGCACATTGACCGCCACCTCGCGCTGGCTGACCGGCTCTGGCGGGGCGACCCTCCGGAGCTCTGGGACGCGGCCCAGCGCCTGCTCGACCTCGGGGAGGACCGGCACGCCGTGCTGCATGCCCTGATGAACACGATCCGGGCCGCCGGGACCAGCGAGGACGCCATCGGGGCTGCCCTCTCCGACCTGCCGCCGGAAGGGCTGGGCTGACCGGAGGGGGCCGGGTTGACCGGAGAGGCGAGTTGAGCAGCGTCATGGAGCCAGTCGTCGACCTCAACGCCGATCTCGGCGAGAGCTACGGCACCTGGCAGCTCGGTGACGACGACGCCATGCTGGCGCTGGTCACCAGCGCCAATGTGGCCTGCGGATTCCACGCGGGCGACCCGCTGACGATCCGGCGAGCCTCGCCGCGGCGGCGGCCAGCCGATCCTGCTGCTCGCTGACCACCCGGCCACCGGCGGCTACCCGGTGCTGGCCGTTGTCGCCACGGCCGACATCGGCCGCGCCGCCCAGCTCCGGCCTGGCCAGCGGGTGCGGTTCGTGCTCAGCGGGTGATCTCGCGGTAGGCAGCCAGCAGGTCCGCCGCCGTCACCGTGGTCAGGTCGGCCGCCGTCGCGGCATCCCCCCGGCCGGAGATCCGCATGTCCCTGACGGCGCAGGACCGCTCGAACAGTGACCGCGCGTACCGGCCGTTGCCCAGCTCGTCGATACGGCCCTCGTCGCAGGCCTGGGTGAAGATCTGCTCGAGCACCGGCAGGGCGTCGGCGTCGAAGCTGTCCCCCGCCGCGCCCGCGATCACCTGGGCGATCCTGGACAGCTCGGCCGGGGTGTAGCTGGGGAAGCTGATGCGCACGCTGAACCGGGAGGCAAGTCCCGGGTTGCTGCGCAGGAACCGGTCCATGTCCCTGGTGTAGCCGGCCAGCACGATGACCAGCCGGTCCCGGTCGTCCTCGGCGCGCTTCAGCAGCGCGGCCACGGCCTCGGACCCGAAGGCGTCACCGCCGGAATAGCCCTCGTTATACAGGGCGTACGCCTCGTCGACGAACAGCACGCCGCCCAGCGCGGAGTCGATCAGCTTGTTCGTCTTGATCGCGGTCGAGCCCAGGTGCTCGCCGACCAGGTCGCTCCGGTGCGCCTCCACCACGGCCGGCTGGACCAGCAGGCCGAGCGCGGCGAAGATCCGGCCCAGGATCCTGGCCACGGTGGTCTTGCCGGTACCCGGCGGCCCGGTGAAGACGAAGTGCCGGGCCGGCGGCTGGCTGGCCAGGCCCTGCCGGTCACGCAGCCTGGCCACCTTCAGCTGCGCGGCGATCTCGTGCACCTGCCGCTTGACAGGCTCCAGACCCACCAGCGCGTCCAGCTCGGCCAGCGCGCTCTCCAGCGTCGGCGTCTCGCTGTAGCCGCGGAACCTGGCCGTCAGCTCGGTGAACGCATGCTCCAGGTCCGCGCCCCGCAGCGTCACCAGGTCGGCCGCCGAGGGGTCCGCGGCGGCAGCCATCACCCGCACGTCCCTGGCCTGCCCGGCGCGGCGCAGCAGGCTGCGCACGAACCGGCCGTTGCCCAGCTCATCGGCCAGCCGCCGGCGGCCGATGTCCTCGAAGATCCGCCACAGCGCCGGGCGCGCGTCCGGGCCGAGCAGCTCGCCCCGGCGCTCGAGCGCCAGGTCCGCGAGCGCCAGCAGCTCGGCAGGAGAATAGGTCGGGAACTTGATCCGCATGCCGAAGCGCGAGTTCAGGCCGGGGTTGCTGGCCAGGAAGGTTTCCATCTGCCGCTCATAGCCGGCCATGACGATGACCAGGTCGTCGCGATCGTCCTCAGCCCGCTTGAGCAGCGCCTGGACCGCCTCCATGCCGAACCGGTCGCTCTGGCCGTCCCCCTCGTTGGCCAGGCTGTAAGCCTCGTCGATGAACAGCACGCCGCCGATCGCCGAGTCGATGAGCTCGTTGGTCTTGATCGCGGTCGCGCCGAGGTACTCCCCGACCAGGTCGGCCCGCTGCGCCTCGACGACCTTCGGCGTGTCCAGCAGGCCGAAGGCGTAGAAGATCTTGGCGATGACCCTGGCCACCGCGGTCTTCCCGGTTCCCGGCGGCCCGAGGAACACGAAATGCTGCATCGGCTTGTCCGTGCCGTACCCGGCCAGCGCCCGCCGCCGGGCGGCCTCGATCGAGGCGGCGACGGAGCGAACCTGATCCTTCACGGCGGCCAGGCCGACCATGTCATCGAGCTCGGCCATGGCCTCGTCGACCGTGATCTCCGGCCAGTCCGCGGCCGACTCGTCCCGGCCCGGCCCGGCGGCAGCCTGACTGCGCAGGCCGTCCCCGGCCTGCGCCGCGCGAACCGGCTCCGGCGCGGCCCCGCCGCGGGTCGCGCGGGCCGGCCGGCTGCCTGCCGGGGCACCTGCCGCCCGCGGGGCGGGCGGCGGCGACCAGGCATAGGGCGCGGCCAGCGCGCCGCCGCGCGCCTGCTGGCGGCCGAGCTGCCTGCTCTCCTGCCACGACTTGGCCAGCCGCCAGCCGAGCACCACGCACGCAATCACCCAGGCGAAGGCCGGCCCCAGATAAGGCTGACTGCCCTGCAGGAAGCGGAAAGCGGCGATGCCGGCCGGCAGCGACCACAGCAGGGCCCACGCCACTGTCCGGCACGGCACGAACCAGCGGCCGAGCGAGCCGAGGTGGGCGGCGGCGACGACGGCCAGCGGAAGGGCCACGAGCGCGTACCTGAGATCGTTCGTGCCGTGCGCCAGCGCCGAGACCACGGTCATGCCCCAGACGGCCACGGAGAGCGACGCCGCCAGCGTTCGGTTGCCCGCCCAGACCGCAAAGGGCGCGTAGACCAGCGCACTCAGGATCAGGAAGGCCGCGAACGGAACGGCGAGCACGCACAGCAGGACGACCAGCAGTATCTTGACGATCAGCGGGGCAGAGCGGAAGGTTTGGCGAATGCGGTTCAGCCCGCCCTGCACGGTCCGCCAGCCGGGCAGGGAGGTTGGCCGCTCCGGTGACCCCGTCTCGCTCCCACGCACTGAGACTTGTATAGCGCATTAGTGCTGGCATTCGGGATACCCGCAATCGGATAAGGGGCACTTTTTTTGGGTCTCGGCGCCCCATCCGTGTACGCAGCGTAGGCGTGACCGGCCATCGCCCCGTTTCGCTGCCCAGGCGCGGGACCAGGCAGGCAGGAGCCGGCGCGGCCAGATCGCCAGTACGGGCGGTCCGCCACTGCCCGGCGGCCGGGCCGCGACGGCTATGACGATCATGGAATAATGCCAGCCGGGCAGCAGCGCGATAACCGGG